>Ga0209172_10000120_pt1 | contig 235684 bp, 176 predicted proteins | sample LarsenN4metaG_FD_184113 | JGI IMG/M metagenome (GOLD analysis project Ga0209172, IMG submission 184113) | Hot spring sediment bacterial and archeal communities from British Columbia, Canada, to study Microbial Dark Matter (Phase II) - Larsen... ...
ATACTTACGAGCAAATCCTTTTCATTTGGGGATTGACAGGCACATCTTTTCGGAGTAGTCTATCCTCGGTTTTTCTCGGAACGTGTCGCCCCGTCGCATGGGCGAAGCCTCAGCGGATCAATTTGTACGAGACACTGGCACTTCGACGGCGGGGCTAGGTTTGGTGACGCGGCGACGGTTGTCGCTTCACCCCTGGGTTGGAGGCCAAGCTAATGTCGCCAGCGTCACGGGCTGTCAAGCGTCTTCGGGAGCTTTACGGCTCCGTCTTCCACCGCATGCGCGAACACGAAGCCCGGCTGGCCGATCCTCTGGCTGGCCGGTGTTATTTCCGGGGCATCGAGCAGCTTGAACCGCGACTCCTCTTGAGCGTCGCTCCGACGCTGCCCGGCCTGCAACTCGTCGATCCCGACAACACCCGGATCGATGGGCAGGTGGTCGTTCTGGACTTTGACGGCGCGGATGACGTGGACTATCGCGGCCCGGTCGAAGTGAGCGACATCGACGTGCCAGCCTTCAGAGCATCCGGCGTGCTTGCTGGACAAGAGCAGGAGATCATTGGGCAGACACTGAATTTGGTTCGGACTACCTTCGGCGGCAGCGGTGTCTTGTTCACCTTGGATCGCCCCTCAGAGGGCGCGTTCTCAACCATCTACATCGGCGGCGACGGGGCTGCGTTCAGCGACTTCGGCGAGTTTCCCGGCCTGGCTGAGCAGGTGGACGTTGGCAACACGAACCCGAGCGACAACGCCCTCGTTTTCAGCGAGGGTTTCTTTGAATCCGATGCATCCGCACTTGCCGAACGCCTAGCGGCGAACATCTCCCACGAAGCTGGTCACCTTCTCGGATACGCCCACGAAGGCGACGCGCCTGCGGACGGACTCCATGCATTGGCTGCCGAGTCCGGTCGCTTCGTTTCCGTGTCGCCGTCCACCTTTACCGGGGGGCAGGCGACGACCGTCACCGTTCGCGTGCAGAACACTGGCGATTCCGATGACATGATTATCGAGTGCGACTCGAAGCCTTCTGGCTGGACGGTGTCGCCAACGTACTGGAATCCGTACATGGCGTCTGGCAGCTACTACAACGCCCTGTTCACTGTCACGCCGCCAGTGCTTGGAGGCTCGGGCACGATTGTCTGGAAGTTCTACGATGACGACATCACATCAAACGACCTGCTAGCAACCTATAACCAATCTGTCAGCGCGACGGCAGCTAGGCCAGACCTTAGCGCCAGCATTGACGCACTATCTGAACCTTGGCGATGGGGCACGGCTGTATCGGCAAGTCTGTCTGTCACCAATCAGGGCACGGCAGCTTCAGGTTCGTTCAGGATTGACCTGGTCGCTTCCAATGACTCGACCATCGGTGACGCAGATGACCAGACGATCACGTATTGGAACACCAGCCTGAATCCGGGGGCGACGTGGTCCACGACCTACAACTGGACGCTGCCTGAGACGCCATACTCGGGGATGCCGTCATCCGGGACCGTCTACTATGGAATCAAGGCCGCAGTCGTCACGAACGAGACGGACACCGGCGACAACAACGCCAGCGATTCTGTCACGATGAGCCCGGCCGAACAGGGAGATATCGTATCGGCGTCACCCTCTTCCTTTACCGGCGGCCAAGCGACGACGGTTACGGTGCGCGTACAGAACATCGGCCTCAGCGACGACATGATCATCGAATGCGATTCGCTACCCTCCGGGTGGTCTATCTCTCCGACGTACCGCAATCCGTACATGAATTCCGGGAGCTACTATGACGCTCAGTTCACCGTCACGCCGCCGTTGCTCGGTGGTTCAGGTACGATTGTCTGGAAGTTTTATGATGACGACATCACATCGAACGATCTGCTAGACACCTACAACCAGTCGGTCAGCGCTACGGCCGTCCGGCCCGACCTGAGTTCAAGCATAGACGCGCTGTCCGAGCCGTGGCGATGGGGCACGGCCGTGTCGGCCAACCTGTCCGTGACTAATCAGGGCAACGCAGCGTCGGGATCGTTCCGCGTCGACCTCGTCGCGTCCAGCAATGCGACCATAGGAGACGGCGATGATCAGACCATCAACTACTGGAACACAAGTCTGAACGCGGGAGCAACGTGGTCCACGACCTACAACTGGACGCTGCCTGAGACGCCATACTCGGGGATGCCGTCATCCGGGACCGTCTACTATGGAATCAAGGCCGCAGTCGTCACGAATGAGACCGATACCGGAGATAACAACGCCAGCGACCCCGTGACAATGAGTCCCGCTGAGCAGGGGCAGATCATCTCGGCCTCGCCTTCCTCCTTCACCGGCGGCCAAGCGACGACCGTCACGGTTCGCGTGCAGAACATTGGCCTCGGCGATGATATGATCGTCGAGTGTGACTCGAAACCATCTGGTTGGACCGTTTCGCCGACGAACGTCAACCCGTACATTGCATCTGGTGCGTACTACGATGCACAGTTCACCGTGACGGCTCCAACTGCGGGGGGTTCTGGGACAATTGTCTGGAAGTTATACGACGATGACATCGGTATTCATCCTAGCGGTAGCGACCTGCTCGCAACGTATAATCAAGCTGTATCGGCAGTTCCGGCACAGGTGGTCAATTGGGCCCGTTGGGAGAACGCAGTCGGCAGTGCTTACGCTGATGGTGCCGACGTAGAGGCCGGCGACGTGGTGTATCTGGCCGTTGATGCTAGCGGCTTCAGCACCGGCGCGACGTTCGGCGCGTGGATTCGCGAGACCGATGGCGGGGATGGCGATCCATTCGTGCATACAACGCTCAGCTATGACAGCAGCGTTGGACGGTGGCGCACCGCTTGGACGGCGAAGTGGTCAGACGATGGATTCCCCACCTACGATCCAGACTACATCTTCATCGTGGACACCTACGGGACCCACTCGCAAGGCACGTTGGATGTCAAGGACACGCAGGGCCCAACCTGGGGCGGTGGTTCGCTGACGGTCGCGCCGTCCGGCTCGAACTGGGTTCTGGACTGGCCCGACGCCACGGATTACGCCAACCCGAACGGAAGTGGCCTCCAGGAATACAAGCTGTGGATTGACGACAACAGCGACTTCTCCAGCCCGGTCAGCGGCTACAACGGGGTCTCGACAGGAGCCGCAAGCTCTGCGACCGTGACGCTGCCCACCGGCTACTACTACTGGAAGGTCGTCGCCGAGGACAACAGAGACAATCCGTCGAGCACCAAGTACGGGCCAGCTATCGCATCACCGTTTATCCAAGGCTTCGTCGTGAACGAACTTGATGGAGACGGAGATGGCTATGCATCGAAGCTCCAGTTCTTGGTTACCGTCGATGGAGGTGCTGCGGGAATATCGAACGGTGTGGTAGAAGTATCGGAGGACGACTGGTTCTTCGACGACCCGATTGCCCCAATCCCTAACGTCACCGTTGGCGCTGGGCAGGTGCAGACGTTCGGTATTACCGTCAATGTTGCCGAGCACGATAAGCTGTGGGGAGACGGCATCGAGACGTGGTGGCCCTACAGCGCGACTCAGTTCGAGTTCATTGCCAAGCTCAAAAACGCGGCTGGAAGCGTCCTGGACACGGTAGCAGTCAACAAGGATACCCACCTGGAAATCCTTGACGGTCTCTACACCGAGCATCTTGAGACTCCGGGCGACTTGGTCAGGGCCGACCATTTGGACGAGTACTTTGCCCTTATGGGCGGGAAACCCGTGCTGACATTCGGTGGCGAAATCGAGCTTGATATTGACGAGCTGATCGTGGCGGCACTGGGCACGGCAGGCACTGTGGTCGCTCCAGGAGCGGGGACAGCTGTCGGGGCGGCAGCAGGAGTGGCAATTCTGAAGAGCCTTTGCGATGCCGGGCCAGATGTCTCTGCCAACTTCAGCCTGATCACGCAGATTGACATTGCAGACCTTAAAGGCATGTCGAGTGACGCGGACTTTTCTGACGGCGACTTAACGAATGACTGGATCACGATCTGGCAGACCGGTGGACTAGGATTCTCGGCAGGTCTTTCGGCAAGCGTCGGCCTGAGTATTCCGTTTGTGAACGCGAGCATTACATGCGGCATCACGCCATTGGTTGCCTCATCGTTGGATGACGATCCCGTTGTCTGGAGCGTGGGTGTTGGTAACTCTGCCGGTATCGAAGGGCAGTTGCTTAACTACCAAGGGGATGCATCGGTTGGAGTCAACGGCACGCTGACCCCATCGGGCGTAGACATCCACGCTGAAGCCAGTGCTGGCATTGCAAATATCGCCGAATTTGACGGTGACAATCCGTTCCACATTGGTACGTCTGTGCTGACACCTGCTGAGGTGAGTATCGGACGTGACTTTGAGCACAGCGGCACAGTGACTTACGAGATTCGCGCAGATGTGTTCTATGGCGTGATCGGGAGTGTCCTCTATGGGCTACCGGCGATGACCTTGGACTGGCTGGTGGGGACGCCTCCAGTTCCAGGCAACTCTCATGGGTTGGGCTTGGCGGCACTCATGGTGGACGCTATCTCTGGGTCGTTCGCGGGTGATCCGTTCATTCGGCTACCATCAACTGCCAACCCTGAGGTCGATGTCGAGCGCAGTGGAACCGACAACGTCCATAGCCACGCTTTCGGTCAGGTCACGCTTGGGCAGTCTGCCTCGCAGGTGTTCACGGTTCGCAATGAGGGCGATGCGCCTTTGACGGTTAGCCAGGCGTCAGGTCTAGGCACCCCGTTCTCGATCAACCCCGTGAATGGCAGCGGAACGGGTGATGATTGGGTCGTCGATGCGGGCAGCACGCGGCAGTTTACCGTGACCTATCAGCCAACAGCCTCCGGCGGGCACAACGCCACGCTGACCTTGGCGAGCAACGATGACGATGAAGGCAGCTACCAGATCAGCTTCACCGGCACGGGGGTCGCTGCGGCCGAGATTGAGGTCAAGCAGAACACCACACTGATCGCCGACAACTCCTCCGTCTTCGATTTCGGCAGCGTGCTCGAAGGTAGCGGAGGCCGCGAGTTCATCTTCACCATCAACAATGTCGGCGACCTGAACCTGACCGTGGGCAGCGTGCTGCTAGACAACAACAACGGCTTCCAGGTTACGCAGCAGCCCAGCAGCAACGTCGCGGGCAACGGCTCGACGACGTTCTGGATCAAGATGCTGGCGGACACGCCCGGCCCGAAGTCGGCGGATGTCCGCTTCAGCAATAGCGACGCGAACGGCGACGAAAACCCGTTCAACTTCCACATCGAGGGTTCGGTGACGGACGTGCTGGACGCCGCAGTTGTCGCCCGCCACGTCTTCTACAACAACTCGCCGATGGACGGCAGTACGCCCGGCGCTTCGTCGCAGGATGACGACGCCATTGCCGTCGGCAAGCAGGCTCTGATGCCCGGCGACACCGGCAGTGGCGCGAACTGCACGGCCTACAGCAAGGGCCTCAACGGCATCATGGTGGACATCGACGGCCTGGCCAATCCCGGCGGGCTGAACCTAAGCACGATCGGCGACTACTTCGGGTTCAAGGTGGGGACCACCAACGATCCGTCCGGTTGGGCTTCGGCTCCCGCGCCGACGGCCGTGGACGTTCGGTCGGTGGGCGGCAACAGCCGCGTGACCATCATTTGGGCCGACAACGCCATCCAGAAGCAGTGGCTTCAGGTGACGGTGAAGTCCGGCGCGGCGACCGGCCTGCCCGATGACGAGGTGTTCTACTTCGGCAATATGCCCGGCGACGCCACGGGCGACGGCGTGACGAACGGCTTTGACCTCCTGCGGGTGCGGCAGAACTACCTGCTGCCGCCGGGCGGCGGACGCGATGACACGGCCGACGTGACGATGGACGGCAACGTCAACGCCTTCGACCTGCTGGCGGTTCGCCAGAACTACCTCCAGAGCCTGCCGATGATCTCGACGCCTGCCGCGCCGACCGGCATGGCGATGACCTTGGCCAGTTTCGAGGAGACAACCGAACCGCTGGCAGTTCAGCCCGTCACGACGCAACTCGCCCCGGTCGTGGAGCAGGTTCAGGTGACGGCCGCGCCGACGGCTGCGGGTATGGCAGCGACGATCTCCGCATCGTTCAGTCGGCCGGGTTCGGTGGCTCCGGCCGCCTTGGAGATGGTCAGCCCCGTGGGCCTGAAGGTTGACCTGCCCGCGTTCCGGTACGAGCCGGTGACGCGAACCGCATCCTGGACGACGACGTCGCTGGCGGATGGACTCTACCAGGGCGTTATCCGGTCCAGCAGCGTGTTATCGGACGGAGCCTCAATGGCTCGGGATTCCCAGTTCCGGTTTAAGCTAACCCGTGGTATAATCTCAGAGTTCCAGCAAGATACGAACGGCGACGGGATCATCGACTTGCTTGATCTGGTCGCCGTGTAGGAATAGCAGCAAGGCCCTGCGGCTCGGCTCGGGCCGCAGGGCTGACGGCTCACGAGAGTGCTTCCGGGCAAGTGTTGCCCGGTGCGAAGGCTCAATGCTCATGCTCACACTTACGCTCGACCAGTGAAAGAGAGGAGAGACTCAATGCTCAAGACAGAGAGAGAGGCCAAGTGGCTCGGCGTGCTCGTGCTCGCCCTGATGCTTCTGCCGACCGTGGCTCAGGCGGCGATCATTGATGTGACGGTCGCATCGGACAAGTCGCAGATTCAGATCGGCGAGAAGGCGGTCGTCACCGTCTCGGCGCAGGTCCGTCCCGGCACGGGCGCGGCGTCGAACGACGGCCTGTTCGCCTGGGGCGTGGACCTGACGCTTGGCGACGTGCTGTTCGGCCCCGGCGTGGTCGATACCGCCAACCCCGACATCCTGTCCCTGCCCGGCACGGCCGTGATCGGCGCTGCATGGGATGGCGCTGGCAGCGGCGGTACGCCGAAGTCCTGGGGTCTGGAAGCGATCTGGGACACCCAGTTCAACAACCAGACGCGCGGGTTCGGGTCCGAGGTCGTGCTCTTCACCATCGAGATCGAGGGCCTCGCCTTGGGCACCGGGTCGGTCGGCATCACCGGCAACCCGATCCAGGGCGCGGACTTCATCACGCACCAGGGCGCGGGCGACGATTCCGGCTTCTACGGCATCGCTTCGACGAACATCCAGGTCGTGCCCGAACCCGCCAGCATCGCGTTGCTGGGCATGGGCGGCCTGATGGCGCTTCGCCGCCGCCGCAAGTAAGATCGGCCAGATCACCGGCACGCAGACCGCAATAGCAGGCGAGTCACGGCTCGTGCGTGGCTCGCCTGCGCGTTTTGGCTTGTGCCAGACGGCTACGTCTGCTATACGGTAGCCCATGGCAACCCACGCCATCGACATCTTCTACGAAATGTGCGACGCCTGTCGGCGCGGCCAGTGCATGCACCCGCGCAGCGCCAACGACAAGGAGTACTTCGCACAGGACTGGTTCATCGAGCGCCTGGCGGCGCTGGGGCTGCCGCACGTCCAGCAGGGCCGCAACAGCTACCCAGACTTCTGGGTGGGCGGCAGCGACGGCCGCGAGGGCTACGAGATCAAGTCGCTGGCCTTCACCAACGGCCGCCCCGCCCGCCGGGACATCGACTTCAACAGCACCATTCCTTCCGGCAGCAAACAGGGAAGCCCCGTCTTCCTCGTGTTCTTCCTCTACTCCGGCTCGGGGGCCGACGACCGCACCGTCCACAGCATCAGCGTGGCCCACGGCGACCTGATCAACGCCGACCACGACCTGGCGGACGAGCACCTGAACGTGGCCGTCCACGACTTCGGCTCCTTTGCCGACGGCTTCATCCGCAACCGTAAGATGTACGTCTTCCCGCACCCGATCAGCATCGACGCCGAGGGCCTGGGCAGGAACCGCCTGATCGTGCCCAGCGCCTGGGGGCTGGCCGACCCTCGCATCCGACGCGTCAAGACCATTGACCGGACGGTCGCCGCCGAGGCTGTGGACCGGTACACGATCCGCCTTCGCGGGCGAGGCCAGGCCGATGTTGTGAAGGAACGCGCTCCGCAGGCGGGCCAGGTCCATCGCTTCGACGTGTTCGAGATGGCGTGACTCTCGGCGTGCGATCAGAACAGCCGCAGCTGGGCCGTTGCCGTATCCTCGGCATCCTCATCCGGTTCGGCCTCGAAGATCTGCTGGCCGCTCCAGATTTCCTCGACCGCACGCTTGGCAGAATCCCATAGGTTGCCCAGAACCTCCTCGACGGCTTCGGCATCCCGGCCAGCCGACAGTTCTACCAGGAGTTGGCTGAGCAGGACCACCTGCACGTCGTTGCGGGACAGGCGTCGCTGCGTCTTGTTGAACCGGGCGACCTTGTCACTCGCCACGCGGACCGCCGCCTTGAAGGCTGCGTTGCCATCGACCATCGCGCGGGGGTCGTCCACCCGCTTCTTGCAGACCATCAAGATGTCCAGGTCGATCGGCTCCTTGGCCTGGTTCTTGGGCGCGGCCACGGACATCTCGGCCTTCACCGGCTGGGCCTGAACGAGGGAGAAGCCAGCGCCGAGAACCGCCTCGGCGATGGACGACCAGCCGTCCTCGCGGGAGTGGTGGTAACTGAAGACCATCCTGCCGCCGTCGCGCAACACCCGATGGCACTCGGCGAACACGGATCGCAACTTCCGGGCGAAGGCCCTGGCGTCCGTGTCCTGGACCTCTTCCTGGTGGCGCGTGGTGGACGACTTCCGTTTGCCGGTGCCGAAGTACTCCTCCTGCCAGACGTGGAAGAAGTCGGCCAGCTCGGAGTAGTGGACGTTGTCGAAGAACGGCGGGTCCGTTACGACCAGGTCGACGCTGCCGTCCGGGAGATCGGTCTGGGCCGAGCTGCCGCAGGACAGGTAGATTGCGCCCGTGGCCAGGCCCTTGGCCGGGTACTTGCGGGCGATCTCCCGGCCGATGGGCGGGCTGAGGTGATAGACCTTTTCGGCCTTGGGCCTGCCGGAGCACGTCGCGTCGACGGCGATCTCGAACGGCTTCTCCCGGTAGTCCACCGCTCGAAGCAACCGGGATCGGTAGAGGGTCGAGAACGCGCCGGAACTCTGCGGCGTTCCCCACAGGTTGGCCTCGATGGGCATCCGTTCGGGTTTGAGGATGTGGTGCGAGAACATGTGCCGGACCGCGCCCGTGCCCTCGCCCTTGTAGGAGGCGAACATGTTGTTGAACTCCAGCACGCCGGAGAACAGCAGCGCCAGGGCGTCGCGCGACGGACCGGCGGGCAGTTCGGCGATGCCGCCCGCCAGCGTTGTCAAGGCCAGGAGCTGTCGGTCGTTGAACAACTGGTGCCAGTAGCGGTAGCCGTAGTTCAGAATCTGCCGGGTGTTGCGGCCGTCCTCAATTGCGACTCGCGGGATGGGCGGGTTCGACTGCTGGAGTTGCTTGGCCAGTTGCCCGCACAGCGCCAAGTCTTCTTCGGTGGCTCGCAGGTACTCCTTGGCCCCGTTCTCGCGCAGGACGAGTTTGGCATACATCCGGTGGGCGGGAGGCCCGTCGCCCGCGCGGGCTGTCACTGCGATCTTGAACTCGTGGCTGCACCCTGGGCAGACGGCGGTCGTGTGCTTGGCGGGGCCATCGTGGGGATCGAAGGTTGTGCTGCAGCCGGGGCAGGTCGCGGACTTGTCATTCCGCCCAATCGGGAACACGTCGTCGCACGAAGGGCAGAGCGTGAAGACGGGCACGTCCTTCGTGCGGTCGGCGTGCCGCGTGAAGACATAGCGTGGGAACATGTCCACCCGCCGATGGCACTTGGGGCAGTCGAGCACCTTGACCCAGAAGTAGTAAAGCACATCGCAGGGTCTGCACTGGCTATCCACGCTGCGGTACATCCGCTGGAGCTTCGGGGCGACTGACCGTGTGAGGGCGTCGAACTGACGCGAAAGGTCCCGGCGGTCCAGCGGCCCGAGGGCGACGGACACGGCCCGGTAGGCCACGGGATTGATGTCCCGCCCGATGGCCGTGCAGCCGAGCTTGTGGGCTTCGCCGATGGTCGTCCCGCTTCCCATGAACGGGTCGAAGACGGTCAGGCCATCGAGCGACACTGGCTTGTGGAACAGGTCCACAACATCCGAGCCTGCGGGAACCGCCGAAGCGATGATCGCCGCCCGGAACACCGAGCCGAGGCGCTGCGCCCACCACTTGTGGACGTGGTAGATGGGGCGGAAGACCTCCTTGCGCCAACTCTCGGCCTCCGCGATGGCGCTGATCGCCTCGAACGCGAAGCCATCGTCGATGGCTCTTGGCTCGTCGCCGGAGGCGACCGGCGCGGCAAGCCGATCGCGTGCATGTTCGAGACTGCTGGTCAAGGTGTTCCGCAAGGCCACGGCCAGTTCATGCGACCGCTCAGGGACGGCGGACTTCACTGAGGCCGGAAGGCGTCCAGCCATGAGCGCCAGTTCGGTTTCGTCGGCGTCCAAGACGCTCGCCAACTGGGCGACGATCTCCTCGGACGGGGCGGTCTTGCCCGCCTCGATCCGGGAGAGGTAGGCCGCATCGCAACCGGCCGCTTTGGCGGTCCCGCGAAGCGACAACCCCAGCGATTGGCGGCGTTCCTTGATGGTCTCTCCGAAACTCATAGCGTCACTTCTACAGGGTGTTGACGGATTAGTCAACGGTCTGATATTCTGCACCGTCCGCTCGCGGTCGTGTCGGTGGTCGGCCGCTTACCGTGGGCTGACAGAAATCCGGCAGCCGATGCTTGACATCCTAACGAATACCGAACATAATGGCAACAGCTTTTCCGTAGCTGGCCAGGGAACGTCAGGCCGAACGGGTCGCAGGATCACGCGACGCTGCGGGGGGCGATGAACGGCTTCTTGAGAAGGAGCTTCTGATGACGCGTTTGGCGACGACACCGGTAGGCGCGACCAGCCAGCCCAGGACTTCCGCAACCGTCGGGATGCAGCGACTGCGTTCGATCCGCATCACGGGCGGCTTCCTCGATGGGGCCGCGTTCGACCTGGCCGACGGCCTGAACTGCCTGATCGGGGCCAGGGGCACGGGCAAGACCACGGTGCTGGAACTGGTGCGGTACGCCCTGGACGCCTTGCCTCCGGCCAACGATGCCGAGCGCCAGCGGATCGAGACGCTGGTGAAGGCCAACCTGGGCGACGGCACTATCGAACTGACCATCGAGACCCGCGAGGGGCTGACCTACAGGGTCATCCGCTCCTGGCAGGACGACCCCGTGGTCGTCACCGCCGACGGTTCGGCCACGGAGATCTTGCTGCGGGGCGGGGGCAACGGCGTGTTCCGCGCCGACATCTACAGCCAGAACGAGATCGAGCGGATCGCCGACCAGGCGTTATCTCAGCTCTCGCTGATCGACAACTTCGAGGCCGGGCAGATCGCGCACATCACGGCGGAACTGCGGACGCTCACTTCGCGCCTGGCGACCAACGCCACGACGCTGATGCCCCTGCAGGACCAGATCGATTCCCTCAACAGCGAGATCGCCGGTCTGCCGGGGATCGAGGACAAGATCAAGGCGCTCGGCCCGATCACCGGCCAGAACGCCGAGGCGGTCACCAAGGCGCAGCAGGCCAAGTCGCTGCGCCAGCGCGAAACCCAGACGCTCGACGGCCTGTGGCAGTTCCTGCAGGAATACGACCAGCAGGTCGCCGATCTGAGCGGGCAGGTCGCCAGCCGGACCACGCAGTGGATGACGCGAGACATGCTCACCGGCCCCAACGGGCAGCCGCTGACCGGGGTCAAGCAGATGTTGCTGGACGGCGGCGCGGAGATCGACGAGCTGCTCCGTCAGGCCCGTTCTCGCCTCTCGAAGATGCAGTCGGAACTTGGCGACGCGGGCACGTCGCTTGGCGGGTCGCACGCCCAGCAGGAAGCGGCCTATCAGGAACTGGTCAAGCACGACGCCGCCCTGCGGGGCCAAGCTGCCGAGCGGTCGAACCTCGAGCGGATGAAGAACGACCTGCTGGCCAAGCAGCGCCAGCGCGACACGCTGATCGAGAAGCAGGCCACGCTGCAGCGGGAACGCACTCAGCTTCTGCAGAAGCTGTCCGAACTCCGCGACAGCCGGTACGCCGTTCGCACGGCCATCGCCCAGCGGATCAACTCGGCGCTGATGCCCGACATCCGGGTGACCATCGAGCAGTCGGGGCATCTGGGCCAGTATCGCGCCCAGTTGGAGCAGACCCTCGCGGGCGTTCGGGTGCAGCGGGGCGTGGTGGCTCAACGCATCGTCGAACGGATCATGCCCGCGGAACTGGTCGCGCTGATTCGACGCGGCGATGCCGACGGCCTGGCCCAGCGGGCGGGCCTTAACGATGACCAGGCCCGGAAGGTGGTCGATGCCCTCAAGAACACCGAGGCGATGTTCACGCTCGAAACCGTCGAACTCGCCGATCGGCCCCGCATTGAACTCAAGGACGGCGAGGGCTACAAGGACTCGGCGGCGCTCTCCACCGGCCAGAAATGCACCACCATTCTGCCGATCCTGCTGCTGGACAGCGATACGCCGCTGCTGGTCGACCAGCCCGAGGACAATCTCGACAACCGGTTCGTCTGCGAGTCGGTGGTCAAGGGCATCCGCAAGGTGAAGTCCTGCCGTCAGCTGGTGTTCGTGACGCACAATCCCAACATCCCCGTGCTGGCCGACTCCAAGCGGGTGTTCGTGCTCGAATCCGACGGGGCGCACGCCCGTAAGGCGACCGAGGGCGATGTGGACCAGTGCCGGGACGCCATCGTGAACCTGCTTGAAGGCGGCGAGCAGGCGTTCATGCTTCGCCAGGAAAGGTACGCCTACCCCCGGAAGTGACCCTGAAATGGCCCACGGCGATCCATCATCGGTCGATCTCACCGAGGCGCTGTCCCGGCTGCGGGCGGACCGTGACGCCATCGCCTGGCCGGAGCGCAGACAGATCGTCGCGCGGATCGTCGGGCCGCTGTCCGAGGGCCAGGCGGGCGAGCCGTTCCGTTCGCTCCTGCTGTTCTTGGCCGAGGACACCAAGTGGGAAGTGAGGAAGGACGTGGCCGATGCCCTGGCCACGATCCCCGACAACGACCTGGCGACGCTGGCCGACAAGTTCCTCTCCGACAGCCACGCCTACGTTCGCCGGGCGGCCAAGCAGAGCATCGAGCGCCGCCGGAAGGCCGCGAAGGAAGCCCAGAAGCGCAAACGCGGCGTCGACCTGGTGCTGGCGCTGTACCAGGAACTGGAAGACCAGCACGGCAAGGCGGCAGCCGACAAGGCCCGGCGTCTGGCCGAGCAGCTCTATGACACGCTGATCGGGGCGACCGTCCACGAGATGCGCAGCGTGCTGACGGCCCTGAAGGAAGACAACGCCCGCATCATCGAGCGTCAGGACGCCGACCAGCTCGATCCGGGGTTCCTGCGCCGCAAGTCGCTGAAGATCGCCGACCGCCTGGCGTTCATGGAGCGGCTACTCCAGGACATGCGGAACTACGCCCAGCCGGTTTCCGACGAGCGGACCGCCGTCACCGTCGCGGACCTGCTGACCGAGGCCCGAAGCATCGTCTCGGAGAACCTCAAGGCCCGGAACATCAATCCCCGGAAGGTGGCGCTCGACGTGGCTGTGCCGCCGGACCTGACGGTGAAGGTGTCCCGCGTCCACGTCGTCACCGCCATCGTGAACGTGCTGAAGAACGCCTACGACTTCCTGCCCGCCGACGGCGAGGGGCCGCATGGCGAGATTCACGTTCGCGTCACCCAGAAGGCCAAGCAGGCCCAGATCGTCGTGCAGGACTCCGGCCAGGGCATCCCCGTCGCCAACCTCGACGAGGTGCGGCAGTGCCTGCCTGGACGCACCAGCCGCCGCCACGTGGGCACGGGGTTTGGCCTGTGCAACGCCCGGCGATTCGTGGAGGCCCACGGCGGCAAGCTGCTGATCGACAGCAAGGAAAACGAGGGAACGGCCGTGACAATGGTCCTGCCCATCGGATGAGGTCTATGGAATGAAGCATCGCGCCCTGGTCATTGAAGACGACGCCGACATCGCCGAGTCGGTTGCCGACACGCTCGAGTCGCTTGGGCACGAGCAGGTGTGGGTGAAGTCGCAGGAAGAGGCCCGCCAGCACCTCGGTGATGGTGGGTTCACCTACGTGCTGCTGGACCTGCAGATTCCGGTGCGATTCGGGCGCGGCCTGGCGTGCATTGAGTACGGCGAGCACCTGGCCAGGGAGATTCACCAGAGCCCGTCCATGCAGGGCGTGCCGATCATCGTCATGACCGCCTACGGCAAGGAGGGCCTGGAGATCGCCGCCCCGCTGTGCGAGCACGGTGTGGTCGACTTCATCAACAAGCCGTTCCCCCGAACCGGCCGCACCCTGGCGTCGGTGATCCAGTCGGTGCTCGACCGGGCCTGCCGCAAGCGAGAGCGCACCAGCCCCAAGCACCTCAAGCCGGAGAAGCCGTTCCAGGGCGGCGAACTCGTGTTCTACCCCGACCGCATCGAACTATGCGGCGTTACGGTTGTCTCCAGCAGCAAGTCCTGCCAGATGTGGACGATCCTCGACACGCTCAAGCAGCGGCTGGACGAGCGCCGCTACAAGGCGTTCCCCGGCAGCGGCCTGGCGAGCAAGGTGGTCGGCGACGGCGGACAGAACAGCGTCGCGGGCAGCATCCGGGACTTCCGGCGCTACGCCGCCGAGCAACTCGGGCGGGAGCTGGGCCTGAAGGTCGAACGCGACGACGTGATCGAGACCTCCAAGGCCGGGTATCGCCTCAACGCCCGGATCGTGGTCAAGGACTTGCGAAATACTGGACCACGCCCGCCAGCAAATAGTCGAGTAAACGCCAGCCATGACCCAGTAAATACTGGGCCAGATGAACCAGTAAACGAGCGGCGGGAGCAGATCATGGCGTTGATCCGCAGCGGCGAGCAGCTTCGCGTGCCGGGCTTTGCCGCGAAACTGCGCTGCGGGTACACCACGGTCAAGCGCGAAGTCGACGCCCTGAAGGCCGAGGGACACATCGAGTTCGTCGGCCCGTCCAAGACCGGCCACTACAAACTGGCCAAGGCCGCCCCGGTTTGAACCTCGGCGGCGGCTTCCGCGAGGAACCGCTCCCAAGGAGTTTCTATACCAGGCGAGTCACCCCGACTTACCTCACAAAGAGCCCTTCAGTTTGAACCGGGGGGCTTTCTCGTTGCGGCAGCGTGAGTTACAGTCGGTCACAGGCGGAATGCAGGTGATCAGCCGAGGAGCAGTATATGGCCGAGAAACTCCTAACGTTCGAATGGGATGATGGCAAGGAGGTGCTGAAAGTCCACGCGAATCGCGAGGGAATCGACTACTTAATCGATGTCCTCACGCGGCTTCGGGAACTGCCACCACCGGATCATGCGCACCTCATGACTGAGGAGTGGGGCGGCAGCGAACTAACCAGCGAAAAGCAAGATCAGGACGCGCTACTTGTCAACCACGTCAAGCTCTATACCTGGTGAGTTTGCTGGCCAACGCGTTGATTGACGAGCAGTTGTTGAGAACGCCAAGGAGACTTGCCAGTTCAAACGAATGCGTGTCGCCTCGACTTTCCTCGAATAAGAGCCCTTCGGCAGAAACCGAAGGGCTTTCATAGTGTGGCGGCTCGGGATACGGTCTTTGCGGCCAATGCCGTGGTTCTAACATGAACGAGAGCCGACTGGATTGGCAACTGGCATGTCGAAAGGAAACGGCGGCGGAGGTAAAGCATGGCGTCGATATTGAGCCGTTACGGACATTCAGAACGAATCAGGACCCCGGATGATCCGTGGGTGACCAAGCGACTGCTCGCGGAACTCCGAACAGAACAATTTGACGAGCCGGACGACGAACACACGCAGGTAGCCGTAAGCAACGAGCACTGGGCTGTTACTGCACAGGTTAGTGGACTGGTGACGTTTGACAATCTGGATCTGTTGGAGGGGGTCGAATCAGATCTTCCGGAAAGCATGTACCTGCGGGACATTCCTGACGATCAACTCATCGCCATCTGGCAGGCGGTAGTTCGAGAGGATCGTCCTTTGCTCCTATCCTATCCATGGCGCTCATTAGACCAACTCCCTCCGTATGTGAAGGATTTCTACCGTTCTGGCGAGATGCGGTAAGGAGGGCCGCGGTCAGCGGTTCAAACGAATGCATGTCGCCCCGACTTGCGTGAAACGATGCCCCCGGCAACCATCTCTCAAATCTCAAATCCCAAGATTCGTGTCTTCGCGTAAAAAATCAGAAGATTCCCCTTGACAATCCCGCCCCATGTGTTAGGTTATTGTTCGATATCAGTAAATGGGGGCAAAACCATGAATTCACCCATTAGTTCAACAGGTCATTGGGGCATTGGTCCTTGCCCATTGATTCGTCATTTGTCATTCATCATTCGTCATTACCTCTGCCTTCTGGCTACTGGCTTCTGGCTTCTCCGTCCGATTCGTCATTTATCATTCGTCCTTCGTCATTACAGTCGGTATCTCTCCAGAGATGCCGGCATCTCCAGAGATACCGACCCCCATGCACCCCACTGCACACCCGCCACCCATGTCTCCCCTAGACCCGCCACCCCTGGCGTATCTCCCCTCTGGCGCTATCAAAAACGCCCCTCCCGGCGAAACATAACCAAAACCCGCGCTGTATCACTGGTGATACAACCCCCTTTGTGCCTCTGTGCCTTCGTGCCTTTGTGCCTCCCGCTTCCGCCTTCCCCATTCACTCTTCACTATTCACCATTCCCCCTTCATTTGCCTCCCCGCAACGTGCGCCTTACCTTATGCGTCTGGCTTTTTCTGGCGGTATGAAAGGTAATTAATCATGTCCAGCGTCAAACAACCCTCCGTCCTCGGCCTCGCCCCCTCCTTCGGCTTCGGCGATCGCACCGGCCTCGCCACCCCCGGCCACGTCGAATCCCTCAAACGTGCCGGCAAGGGCATCCAGCCCATCTTCGCCCAGCAGTCCATCCGCGAAATGACCCGCACCAAACGCACCCCCGTCCAAGTCATGCAGGACGCACTCGCCGGCATGGCCGCGGAAAAATTTGATGGCATCCACGGCGCTGACGCCGACCACCTCAAGGTCCCCGACGATGTCGATCGCACCGCCGCCGCCGGCTTCACTTTCTTTACCATCGACCCCAGCGACGATGTCGACCCCCACGCCGACAACTACCCCCTGCCCGCCCTCCAGGCCCAGTTCGCCAACCTCAAAGACCAGATCGACTGGTTCGACAAATACCGCGGCCGCGAAGTCAAACTCCCCACCGGCACGACCATCAACTTCGATGAACGCACCTGCCTCCGCGCCGCCATCAAGTACGGCCGCGCCATCAACCGCGCCGTCAACCTCGGCAAGCACATCGAAGCCGTCAACAAAAACCTCGGCCGCGATTACGAAATCGAGCTCTCCGTCGACGAAACCCCCCAGCCCACCACCCTCGCCGAGCACTTCATCATCGCCGAGCAGGTCCTCCAGCGCGGCATGAAACTCGTCAGCCTCGCCCCGCGCTACGTCGGCGAATTTGAAAAGGGCGTCGACTACAAGGGCGACCTCGCCGAGTTCGAACGCTCCCTCGCCGACCACGCCGCCATCGCCAACCTCCTCGGCCCTTACAAGCTCAGCCTCCACAGCGGCTCCGACAAGCTCTCCATCTACGCCATCTTCAGCAAGGTCACCAAGGGCAAGTTCCACGTCAAAACCGCCGGCACCAGCTACCTCGAAGCCCTCCGCGTCGTCGCCCGCCACGATGAAAAGCTCTTCCGCACGATCGTCGACTTCGGCCGCGGCCGTTACGACACCGACAAGGCCACCTACCACGTCAGCGCCACCGTTGGCGGCGTCGCCGCACCGGCCGACGTGAAAGACCTCCGCACGCTCGAGCGTCTCTACCTCGAGCTCTGGGAAGACGTGAAGGGCGGCAAAGGTTTCACCCAACCCGGCCGCCAGATCCTGCACTGCACCTTCGGCTCCACGCTGACCGATCCGACACTTGGCCCAGCCGTCCGCAGCGTTCTCGAAGCCCACCCCGACACCTACAAAGAAGTCCTCGCCGAGCACTTCGCCAAACACCTCGAAGCCCTCAACGCCGGCCTCTAACGCAGGCCTCCAGCCTGCCAACGAGGAAGGCCCAATGGGCCGACAAGAACGTAAGTGGCGCAAGCCACTCAGAAAGGCCCGAAGGGCCGACATATGTGTAGCCGGTGGCGTAAGCCACCGGATAGACAACAAAAGAAATGTGTGAGCCCCGAAGGGGCGACACAAAACGTACGCAACGTGTTGCGTCCCGGACTACCGAGGTCATCCCATGTCCTACACCTGCACACGCATCCACTACATCTGGTCAACCGCCCAGCGCGAACTAACAATCGATCCGGCATGGCGGGATGATCTACATGCATACATCGCCGGCATCCTCAAGAACAAGAAATCCACCGTGCTTCAGATCGGCGGCGTCGAAGACCACGTGCACGTGTACTGCTCGCTACCAACAACCGTGACGATCGCGGACTTAGCCAACGTGATGAAAGCGAACTCGACCGCGTACGTGCGTGAGAAGTTCGCCGCCAGCTTCGCCTGGCAAGAGGGTTACGCAGCGTTCACCATGGGCAAGTCTGCCGACGACGACGTGTGCGCCTACATTCGCAACCAAGTTGAACATCATCGCACACGATCGTTCAAGGAAGAACTCATCGCGTTTCTCGACAAGTACCAAGTTCCCTACGACCCCAAGTACGTGTTCGCATGAAATGATCCTGAACGGTGGCGCAAGACGCCACGAAAAGGCTGCAATGGGCCGACAATCAAATAGGTGGCGCAAGCCACGCCAAAAGGCCCGAAGGGCCGAAATATGTGTAGCCGGTGGCGTAAGCCACCGGTTCGCACGACAAGAAATCGATCGAGCCCCGAAGGGGCGACACAAAGCGTCCACGACATGTGTCGCCCCTTCAGGGCTCGCAAAAAAACAACGCACGGTCCGGTGGCTCACGCCACCGGCTACACAAATGCCGGCCCTTCGGGCCTGAAAGAATCTATGCCATTACCCACGCACAACGTTCGCGCCACCACCGCCGCCATCCAGGCCCTCATCGACGCCGCCGCGCGTGGCGAGAACGGCGGCCGCGCCGTCGTTCCGCCGGGCGAATACACCTGCGCCATGCTCCACATGCGCACCGGCGTCACGCTGCACATCTCCCGCGGCGCCACGCTCAAAGTCTCCACCAACTTCGACGACTACGACATCCACGAAGAAACCAACGCCGGCAACCAGGACCGCCAGCCCTACCACTTCATCAAGGCCGACAACATCAGCGACTTCACCATCGAGGGCGACGGCATCCTCGACGGCCAGGGCGACCTCTTCTGGGACAAACCCTATGGCGACAAGCACCGCGGCGCGGTCGGCCTCTTCTATCGCCACCGCATCAAGCGCGTCAGCCCCATGATCGAACTCCGCCACTGCCAGCGCGTCACCCTTCGCGACTTCACCATCAAGAACGCCTCTGGCTGGACCATCCATCCCTACATGTGCGACTTCCTCAAGATCGATGGCATCACCATCGACAACAACCTCTTCGGCCCCAACACCGACGGCATCGACCTCAACGGCTGCCGCGACGTCTTCATCAGCAACTGCAACCTCAAGTGCGGCGATGATGCCATCATCATCAAGGCCATGCAGGACGCCCGTTCCACCGAGCGTGTCGTCGTCACCAACTGCGTGATCGAGAGCAACTGCGCCACCCTCGGCCTCGGCGCGGAGTGCCACTACGACATTCGCGATATCTGCTTTACTAACTGCGTCGCCAAGGCCGCGCTCCGCATCATCCAGATCGAGATGTGGGAAGCCGGCACGATTGAGAACGTCGTCATCAGCAACATCACTGGCCGCGATCTGCCGCAGGTGCCGCTGGCGCGATCGATCTACATGGACATTCAGCACTGGAAGCGCACCGACGGCAAGCTCGGCAAACTCCGCAATGTCAGCATTTCCAATTTCGTCGCCGAGACTCGTGGCCGCGTGATGCTCACCGCCGGCGACGGCGCCACCATCGACAACGTCACGCTGCGCGACATCACGCTGACCTATCCTGAGATTGAAGACCCGCAGCAGACGGTCAACCAGATGCGTTCCAGCCAGATGAGCAACTCCAGCCCCGAGACCCGCGACAAGCGTGCCGCCCTCGTGTGCGACAACGTCCGCAATCTTCGCGTCTTCAACATGCAGACCCACTGGCCCGACCCCGCGCTTCCCGCCGGCGTGATCGAAGATCACCCCGTGGTCGGCGTCCACCGCACCTTGCCTATGCACGCCGGCTGGTTCCGAAACACCACCGCCCACATAGAATCCCCGGCACTCACCGCCAGCCAGCCCGGCCTCGAACGTTTCGTGCAGCACAACGCGAAGATCACCGTGCGTGACTGATCATTTTGGGGTAATGTCTCGCCATGCCTCTGCTTGAATGGCCCATCCCGTTGTTGCGTCACCGCACGTTCGCCGGCAAGTTCCGCCTCGTGCAGAAACTTTGCCCGCGCCACGGCATGCGCACCGCCAAGGTCTACGGCAGCACCATGCACCTCGACCTGTCCGATTTCATCCAATGGCAGATTTATCTCGGCTGCTTCGAAGACCGCGACGCCAAGCGCATGAAGAACCATCTCCCGCGCGGCGGCGTGATGATCGACGCCGGCGCCAACGTCGGCTTCTTCACCGCACTCGCCGCCCACTGCGTCGGCCCGACCGGCAAAGTTTTCGCCGTCGAGCCCAGCCCCTACGCCTTCGGCAAACTGCAGCAGTTGATCAGCGATAACAAGCTCTCGCAGGTGCACGCCGAGCAGATCGCCCTGAGCGACACCCCCGGCGAATTGCCTCTCTACATCACCCCCGACGAAGCGCACAACCACACGCCCACGCTGGTTCCCAGTGAAGGTCTCAAGACCGTGCAGGTGCCCGTGAAGACCCTCGACGAGCGCCTCGACGCCTGGGGCGTCACTTCGATTGATGTTCTAAAGATGGACGTCGAAGGCTACGAACTCCACGTCCTCAAAGGCGCCCACCGCACCCTCGCCGCCAACCGAATCAAAACCATCTTCCTCGAATTCAACGAATCCTGGCTGCAGAAGGCTGGTGCGTCAGGAACGGAGCTTTGGCGGTTCTTGGAAGCACAGGGCTTCAAGCCTCAGTATGGCCTGCAGATTGACCAGCTTAACTCGCGCGATGCAGTCTCTGGCTTTTTCGCCCGGTAATCAAAGAAATCAAACGTTATCTGACGTCGTCGATGTGCGATTTGCCAGAATGCCGCTTGACCACCAGTCGGAAAATTCCATACTTCTCTATACACGAATCGAGTGGGAAAGTCGTTCGCTCAGTGGGTGAGTGATGCGGTGTCGCAGCACGGTTGCTGCCATACCGCACGGATAGGACGACAGACTCAGTCGATGCACCTGGAAGAAGTGGGACCCAAAGCGTGATTTTCAACACCCTCAGCTATTTTTTGCTTTTCCTGTTGCCCTGCGCAGTTGCCTTTCGCGTTGTTCACGCTGGCATCAAGCCATGGATATGCGCGCTCTTCGGCATCGTCTTTTTCGTGTACTTCTCGGTTAGTGAACTGCATGGCTGGCTTGCGGCTGCATGTGTGTTCATATTCGTGTGGGAGTCACTCTTCCGACAGTTCTACCGTCCTGCCCATTGGACTTGTCTCGCCGGCATTCTCATCAGCGTTCTTATCCTGTTCGTTTTCAAGTATTGGAACTTTGCTACGGGCCTCTTCACGCAGCCATTTGGCGAGAATCCCTTTCACTGGTCAGGCATTTTCCTCCCCCTCGGTGTATCTTTTTTCACCTTCGAGTTCATCCATTATGCGGCCGACCGTTACAAGGGCACCGTCGAGAAAGGCACAACGGGCGAATACGCGGCATTTATCTTTTTCTTCCCCACGATGGTTGCTGGGCCGATTAAGCGGTTTCAGGATTTCGCTCCCTGTCTGCGCAACCCTTCACGGAATTGGAGTCTAGACTGGAACCGCGGCATTACGCGCATCCTCGCCGGACTGGTGAAGAAATTCGCCCTCGCTGACTTGCTGACCAGCATGACCGACCATCTCAATACCGGCGATATTCTTGCTGCAGAACGCTGGGTACTCTGTCTCTGGATTCTTGCTTATGGCTGGAAGATTTACTTCGATTTTTCCGCCTACTCCGATATCGCTATCGGTTCCGCTCGTCTGTTTGGCATAGAGACCCCGGAAAACTTTGACTGGCCATACATTCGGACAAACATCACCGATTTCTGGCGTCATTGGCACATTTCGCTCTACCGCTGGCTGGTGGACTATGTATTTATTCCACTGGGCGGTTCGCGCGGCACCAAGCCGTTTGTGTTGCGCAATCTGCTAATCGTCATGCTTGTCAGTGGAATCTGGCACGGCGCCGGAGCCAACTTCGTCGTCTGGGGGATGTGGCACGGTCTACTCCTGATTGTCCATCGAATCTGGTCGCAACGTTCCGGCGCAACCGTTGAGAAGTCAGTGCCGTCCAGGCTACACAGGCTGCCCGCATGGCTGGCCACCTATGCGGCTGTCAACTTTGGCTGGGTTTTCTTCTGTATGGACCTCGACACTGCGAGCGTCTTCCTTTGGCGTCTCTTCGGAGGTTGATCCATGTTCGGTCGTTTGAAGCACATTTTTGAGTATCTCGGCGGCGCCGCGGATGACAAGCCCCGCGTTCTTCCCTCCCCCGCATCGCCGTGGTGGGGATTGTGGTGGGCCGCCCTGATTGTCTCCGCCATTGCCTTCTCAGGACAGGCATCAAAGTTCATCTATATCGACTTTTGAGGACTACACTATGCGTGCCATCTCGCCGCTTCTGTTTCAACTGGGTCTTGCCGCAACCATGCTGCTTGGAGTCAACATTGCTATCGCCCGGCTTTCCCAGAATACAATCCCGCGGCAACACTTGCGTGCTCTTGAACGTTCGCATGACAACGAAGTTCTGTTTGTTGGCAATTCGCAGATGGCCGACGCCATCCATCCCGAGGCTTTCGTCACCGGCTGGCCCGGATCGCACCCCCTCAACATGGGCATTGGCGCCACGCTTCCGGTTGAACATCTGCAGGTGCTGTCCGCCTCGCTCGACAAAGTTCGGCCGAAAATCGTGTGCTATGGCTTCTTTGATCTCCAACTCAATTCTGAGACTCGCTCCAACTGGCAGGATGTCATCGGTAACCGCGCCCTGACCTACTATGTTCGCCCCGATATCGGCGCGCGGAACTTTGATGACAACCTCTGGCGAAAAGCGGTTTTCCGCTTGATCGCGACAGCGCCTCTGCTGCGCGAGCGGTCGCTCCTCTGGGCGCGGGTGAACGCCCTCCGAGCAGACCTTGCAGCTCTCGGAATGCCACATGTCAAAGCCCAACGGGATGATCCTAACCGCCGGTTTGCACAACTCGAGACGCAGCTAGATGTGTTCACGCTACGCTCTCGCCAAGTGGTTGCCGACGAGGCGCCGATGGCGTGGCCGGTGCGGGACATGCTACAGGACCTGTGCGATAGGCAGATCCCTCTTTACGTCGTGGAGATGCCAATCCCAAGTGCTCATCGACGGACCTACTACGAAACACCGGCTTGGGCGGAGTACCGCGCGTACGTACGACAGCGGATCGCTGAAAAGGGAGGCTATTTCATTGAGGCGTCTGCTTGGGTGGAAGACAGCGGCTTTGCCGATAATCTCCATTTGAACAAACGCGGTGCGGCAGACTTCTCTCGGCGCCTCGCGGCATTCCTTGCCAACAGCACTGCGGCAGTCACAGAGCCACCATCCCAGTCTCCCCAGTAACACAAAGGCAGTGTTACCACACCCGCAACCCCTGGCGGCTCAGGTAGATCGGAATGCTCTTGTAGAGGCGGTTGCTCTGTTCAATAGCCTTGATCAGTGCACGTCGTTTCGCGTGGTCGGTGTCACACAGGATCGTCACGCTGCCGCCGTCGCCGCCGGCGCCGTTGACCTTCCAGCCCAATGCGCCGCACGCCTTGGCCATGTCGATCACCTTGCGATGGTGTGGCCCCGCCAGGTCGGGATGCAAGTTCATCTGGGCCTCGGTGTTCTCGATCATGGCCCGGCCCAGCGCCTTGAAGTCTCCAGCATACAGCGCATCGCGCGACTTGCCCGCAGTTTTCCGCAGCGGCTCAAGCTTCTTTGCATCGGGTCCGGCCGCTTCCAGTTCCTTGATCACCTTGCGGTGCACCTCGGAGGAGTTATGCGACGTGCCCAGGTAGATCAGCACCAGTCGCGACTCCAGTTCCCACCACGTTGAGTTGGGAACATGGATCGGCGACACCGAAGCATAGGGGTACTGATACATATCGATGTAGTTAATGCCGCCGTAGGCCGACGCGATCTGGTCCTGGATGCCGCACTGTTGTTTGAGCATCTCCGTCTCAATCTTTTGTGCAGCGAGCGCGATTTCGTGGGCGGTCATCTGCCCCGGGGTGAGCCGATCGAGGGCGCCGATCAGCGCCACGCTCACGGCGGCCGAGGTCCCGGTGGAGCAGCCGACCGGCGCTTCGGAAAAGATCGATACCTCAAAGCTGATGTTCTCCGGGATGCGCATGTATTCGATCGCCGCTTCGATCAGCGGGTGCTTGTCATAGTGGCCCTTGGGGGTGCCGATGCGGTAGCGTTCGCCGTAGTTCTCCGCGTGAATGGTGATGCGTTTCTCCCCCTGTTTGCGGCGGTACAGGAAGATCTGCACTTCGGCGTAGGGATACACGGCGATGTTAAAAATCGCCCCATGCCCCGCAAACCACGTATCGGTCCACCCGCCGTTGTCACAGATCCGGATCGGGGCCACCGACTTGATAATGCGTACTGGCGTACGTGCCTGAGCCATCGTTCACCTCTTGGATTGCTGCCGACAGGGCATCTTCCTCAGTATCGGCACTCTGAGCAATGCTGCGTTATGTGTCTATGGCATGTTGGTGGTCCTATGGATGGGACAGTACAGTAGGATGAAGCATATTGGCCGGTGGTTGCCGCTCAATGCCGTGCGGCATTGTGCCGATAAGAGAGGAACTGACGGCCTTAGATTGCCACCAGGGCCAAGTGCGAGGACATGATCAGGACAGGCCGGCGCTATGTGTGGTATTGCAGGAATCTTGGGCATCGCTCCTGAGCGGGCGCGCCCAGCCATCGAACGCATGGTCAAAGCCATGGCTCACCGCGGACCGGATGACTGCGGTACGCAAGTCGTGATGGCGCGCTCGGCTGGTGCACAGCCTGTATTTCTTGCACAGACGCGGCTCTCCATTCTCGACCTGTCGCCCGCAGGCCATCAGCCGATGCGTGATATCCCGGCGACTGCATCTGATGCCAACTGGATCGTCTTTAACGGCGAAGTTTTCAACTACCTTGAGTTTCACCCGCAACTGCAGAACGCCGGCTGGAAGTGCCGCAGCACATGTGATACCGAAGTGATCTTGCACGCCTATCGCGTCTGGGGCGAGGCATGCGTCGAACGTTTTCGCGGCATGTTCGCCTGGTGTCTGCTGGACTCGGCCACCCAGACTGCATGGTTCTGCCGCGACCGCCTTGGAAAGAAGCCTCTCTATATGACGCGGCCGCCAGGCGGGGGGCTGATATTCGCCTCTGAAGTACGCACGCTTCTCGCGGCCGGGCCGGAACTGGTCGCTCCGGAAATTGCCCCCGAGGCCTTGGAAAGTTACCTGGCGCAAGGGGCTGTTTTTGGCTATGACAGCATTATCCGGAATGTTTCGCTGCTGCCGCCCGCCACCTCGCTCGTGACCGACTGGTCGGGCAAAGAGATTCGTCAGCGGCGTTACTGGAAGATGCCATTTCAGCCGGCGCCAACGACCTCACCCGCCCCGGGCGATCGCGCGGCAGCCGTTAGCGGGTTGGCGAAGACACTGCGCGAAGCCGTGCAGTTGCGATTGATCGCCGATGTGCCGCTTGGGTTGTTCCTTTCCAGCGGCATCGATTCCACCGCCCTGGCGACGATCGCCACGGAAGTCAGCACGACACCGATCCGCACGATCAGTATTGGCTTTGATCAACCCGAATGGGACGAATCCACGGAGGCCGAAGCCATCGCCAAGCAGCTTGGCACCGAGCACCAGACGGTCCGCCTCACCGGCGAAGGCATCCTGTCGGAGTTGGGCCATGTGCTTGATTTCATCGACCAGCCCACTGATGACGGTTTCAATACTTACTACGTATCGCGCGCGGCTCGCCGTGCGGGGCTGACGGTCGCGCTCAGCGGTGTGGGCGGGGACGAACTCTTCGGCGGCTACGCCAGCTTTCGCGATGTGCCCAAAGCGCTGAAAACACAACGCCGGCTCAATAGCTTCGGCTTTGTGCGGCCGCTGCTGCGACGCCTTGCGGGGCTGGGACGCTCCCGGCGTGCCGCCAAGATTGTTGAACTTCTCCGTCGTCCTGCAACGCCGGTCCAGCTGTACCTGTTGCGCCGGGAGTTGTTCCTGGAACCGCAACGCCGCGCACTGTTTGACCGGCCTTCAGGGAGCGATCCTTACAGTGGTGTGCCAGCGTCCACCATTGCTGAATTGGACGCACTCTCCGGCAAGACGGAGCTGACCAACCTTGTTTCGTACTTTGAACTTTCAGCGTACCTGCGGCACATGCTGCTTCGCGACAGTGACGTCTTCGGCATGGCCAATGGCCTGGAGATCCGCGCACCGCTGCTCGATCACCATCTCGTGGGTGAGGCGGTGGCGTTGCCCGGCGTCTGGAAGTCTCCCGTGCCCTATCCCAAGCCGCTGCTAGTCGACGCTGTCGGCGCCAGGTTCCCGCGTCAGATTCTGAATCGGCCCAAGCGTGGATTCACCTTCCCCTGGGAAGCGTGGCTGCGGGGTCCGCTGCGCGAACGTGTCCGCGAATCCGCCGAGAATGAAGCGCTTTGGGAGCATCTTGGACTTCACCCACGTGCCCCCCGGGAACTGTTTGCGCGATTCATCGCCAACGACCGTCGCGTCTCTGCACTGCAACTTCTCGCATTGGTGGTGTTGGCGCACTATGCCACGCGCTATTCCCTCCAGCGCAGGCGGGAGTGACCTACCATGGTTGCACATGTCCCGCAGTTGGCCGTATTGGCCGATTATCCGCAGGAAAACTGGCCATCCATGGATTTCTGTGGCGAGATGCTGCTGCAATACCTGCAACAGGATTTCGCAAAAGAGGTGAGCGCTACCCGCATCTGTCCGACTTGGCGGCGCCGTTACGCTGCGATCCCACTGATTGGCCGCAAACGTTTCGCACTCAACCTCGATCGCTTGCATAACCGTTACCATCGTTACCCGCGCCATCTTCGCGGCTTGCCGCCGTTTGACTATTACCACGTTGTCGATCACAGCTATGCGCACTTGGTGCATGATCTGCCCGCTGCGCGCACAGGTGTTTTCTGTCATGACTTGGATGCGTTCCGCTCCATCATTGAGCCGCAACGCGATCCTCGCCCGGCTTGGTTTCAGCGTATTGCCCGCAACGTGCTCACGGGCATGCAAAAAGCCGCAGTCGTCTTCTACACCACGGACAGCATCCGCGATGAAATCCTCGCCCATAAGTTGGTGGATCCCAACCGCCTCGTCAAAGCCCCGCTCGGTGTGGCGGCGGAATACACATACCAGGCCCCTAAGGACACCCCCGCAGTTGCGCCCATTGCCGGCCCATATCTGCTGCATGTCGGCCACTGCTGGCAACGCAAGCGTGTCGACGTTCTGCTGGAAGTTGCGGGCCGGCTTTGTCGTGAGATGCCTGAACTTCGGCTGGTGAAGGTCGGCGGCGAGTTTACGCCGGCACACCAGCAGATCATTGATCGCCATGGCCTGCGGTCACGGCTGGTTCACAGGACGGGCATTCCTCGACAGGAACTCGCGGGCCTTTACCGCGGCGCTGTCGCCACGCTGATGACATCCGAGGCCGAAGGCTTTGGTATCCCGGTGATCGAAGCGCTGTCGTGCGGCTCGATTGTGGTGGCCTCCGACCTGCCGGTGTTTCGCGAAGTGGGCGGCGCTGCCGTTCTCTACGCTCGGGTGGCCGATCTCGAGGCTTGGACGGCGCGCGTTCGCTCGGTTATACAAAGCCCTGCTGCCGCACCATCTCTGGACGTTCGTCTGGCCCAAGCGGCACGATTCTCCTGGCGCAACCACGCCGAACGCATCCTCGCCGCCTATCGCTCACTTCCTGCTCAATAGCTTGAGGACGCATCTCATGAGTCGGATTCCCACACTTGCCATCCTGCCGGACTTTCTTGAAGAAGAATGGCCGTCGATGGTTATTTGTGCTGAGATGCTCACCCGTAATCTGCAGGCGGGTTTCAGTGATACGGTGCACGCCGTTGAATACTGCCCGCCTTGGCGCAGTGTCTTCAGGCGGATGCCCGTGATCGGTCGCAAGCGCGTTGCTTTCACGCTTGATCGCATGTTGAATCGCTACGTTCGTTACCCACAACGGCTGCAACCCGTGGCCAACGCTGATTTTTTCCACATCGTGGATCACAGCTACGCCCATCTTGTCCATGCATTGCCTGCGGACCGCACCGGCGTCGCCTGCTGGGACCTCAACGCGTTCACCTGCATTCTGGAACCCCGCAAGGAACCTCGTGGCAAACTGCATCGCAAACTTGCCACACGCCTGCTCAACGGTCTGTCCAAAGCCGCTTGCGTGTTCTATGCCTCTGACAGCGTGCGCGATCAGATGATGCGGCACGGCATCCTCGACCCGCAGCGCCTCTTGAAGGCGCCGCTTGGTGTGGCGGAAGAATACACGCCAGAGCCCGGGCCCGGTTTCATCGTAAGCCGCGACCGTCATGTGGACGGCCCCTATATCCTGCATGTCGGCAGTTGCGACCCGCGCAAACGCATCGAGATCTTTCTCGAAGTGACGGGCCGGCTTTGCCAGCAGTTTCCTGATCTGAAGGTCGTAAAGGTCGGCGGCCAATTCACGCCGCAACACACGAAGATCATCGAGCAGTTCAACCTGGCGCCCCGCCTGGTCCACCGCCATAACTTGCCGCGCAGCGAAGTTGCCCACCTCTACCGGCATGCCACGGCAACGCTGATGACATCGGACAACGAGGGTTTTGGTATTCCTGTGATTGAAGCCCTGGCCTGCGCCTCGCCGGTCGTCATCTCGGATATGCCCGTCTTCCGGGAAGTCGGCGGCGATGCTGCCATCTACTGTCCGATCGGCGATGTGGCGGCGTGGGTCAATACCTTGGAACGCGTCATGACGGACCGCCAGTTCGGTCCCGACCGCAACACGCGTCTTGCCCGTGCCGCCAGGTTCACCTGGCATGAGCATGCTCGCGCTATTTGGAGCGGCTACGAACGACTGCTATCGGCCCGGTCACCCGCATCAGACGGAGCTGTCCGTTGAAACGCGTCTTGTTTCTTAGCATCTCCAGCGAACTCGGCGGGGCTGAACGCAGCCTGCTCAACCTGCTGACAACGCTGAACCGCGCCTATCCCAGCATGGAACGACACCTCCTGTTGCTGGGGAATGACGGGCCATTGGCTGAAGAGGCGAAGCGTATCGGCGTGAAGGTGCGGGTGCTGCCGTTGCCGCGCCGCATCCTTGAAACGGGTGATTCGGGGCTGAAGGGCGGACGACTCGTTGGGCTGTTTTCGCTGGCGGCACGCTTGCTGATCACCACGCCGGCGATGCTGCTGTACTTGAAGAGACTGCGCGCGGCGGTGCGCGAGATCCAGCCAAGCGTTATCCATTCCAACGGCTTTAAGACGCACCTTCTGTCGCGTGCTGTCAGCAGCCTGGGCGTGCCGATCCTGTGGCATATGCGCGACTTTGTCAGCTCGCGCACGCTGGTGCCCCGACTCATGCGCCTTGCGTCTGGCGGCACGGCTGCCACGATCGCGATCTCGGAATCGGTCGCCCAGGACATCCGATTCGTGCTGCCGAACGTGCCCGTCCATCGTGTCTACAACGGCATCGATCTCGACAACTTTACGCCGATGACCGCGGCGACGCCGGTGGCGGATCTGGATGCGCTGGCCAATACCGAGCCGGCGGCGCCGGGTACGCTGCGCATCGGCATCATCGCGGCCTATGCCCGGTGGAAGGGACAGGACCTTTTCCTGCAAGCCGCGCAGAAGGTTCGCGCCCAGTTCAAAGACGCGCCCGTTCGCTTCTACGTTATCGGCGGGCCGATCTACAAAACCAAGGGTTCGCAGTTCACGCCCGAGGAACTGCGCCAACTGGCCGACCAACTCGGCATCAGCGCCGATGTCGCGTTTATTGGCTTTCAGAAGCAAACGGCCCCGCTTTATCGGGCTCTCGATGTCGTCGTCCACGCGTCGGTCCAGCCAGAACCCTTCGGCCTCACCATTGCCGAGGCCATGGCGTGCGGCCGGCCCACCATTGTTTCCAATGCGGGCGGTGCTGCAGAGCTCTTCACCCATGGCCATGATGCCCTCGGCTTTAAGCCCGGCGATGCTGACGACCTCGCGGCCTGCATGCTCAAATATTTGCGGAATACACATCTGCGTACGTCTGCCATGCGTAACGCCCGTATCACAGCTGAGCAACGTTACAATCGCATGCGCGTCGCCGTCGAAATTCTCGATCTCTACAAGCACGTGACCACGGAGCGTGCCGCCGCTCGCGCGCCTGCCGGCACAAACGACCGGCGCTCGCTGCGTGACCGCGGCGCGGACCTGCGCATTGCGTTCATCAACCCGATCGGTGAAATGGGCGGGGGCGAACGCAATCTGCTCGACATCATCGCCGTTATCCGCGAGGAACTACCTGCCGCGGCAATTCACCTCGTGGCCTTTGCCGATGGTCCGTTTGTCAAAGCTGCCGCCAAACTTGGTGCAACCACGTCCGTCGTCACCATGCCCAAGGGGCTGGCCGCGATCGGCGACTCGGCGTTGCGCACCTTCGGCCATTCGGTGGCGATGTTCCTGGCGGCGATGCGCCTCATTCCACGCAGCCCGGAGATCCGCCGCTTTGCCAGGGCGCTGCGCACGCAACTCAACGATATCGAACCCACGATCGTCATCAGCAACGGCATCAAGTGTCACTTGATGGCCCGGCTGGCCAACATCCGCAGTTGTCCGATCGTGTGGCTGGTGCAGGATTTCTTCAGCTCGCGGCCGGTGGTGGCGCGTCTGCTGCGCTGGGCCGAGCCCCGCACCACCGCCTCCATCGCCATCTCCAAGGCCGTGGGGCAAGACCTCGAAACCATCGCCCGCACGATGAAGATCCAGGTGATTCATTCGGCCATCGATACCGAGCTGTTCGCACCGCGACCGTCCAATGCGCCGCGTCCGCTGGATCTGGATGCGCTGTCAAAATTGCCGCCGGCACCGCCGGAGACGCTTCGCATCGGCCTGATCGCCACGTATGCCCGTTGGAAGGGGCAGGACCTTTTTATTGATGCGGCGGCCCGCATCGTGGAGGCATCGCCGGCCCGCCCCGTGCGTTTTTACATCATTGGCGGTCCGATCTACGTCACGGCCGGTTCGCAGTTTTCGATGGATGAACTGCGTGCAGCGATCAAGTCTCGCGGCCTCGAGCAGCACATGGGGCTGGTGCCGTTTCAGCAGAACATTGTCAGCGCTTACCAATCGCTCGACATCATGGTTCATGCCAGCACGCAGCCGGAGCCCTTCGGGCGGACGATCGTGGAGGCGATGTCGTGCGGTTTGCCGGTGATCGCCTCGGCCGACAGCGGCGCTGCGGAGTTGTTCACATCCGGCCGCGATGCTGTGGGCATCCATACCGCAACGCCGGATGAACTGGCCATCGCCATCGACCAGTTGTTGTCTGATGATGCCCGCCGGCAGGCCCTTGGCCACGAGGCCCGCATCACGGCCCTGGCGCGGTTCTCCCGGCAGCGGCTGCGGCTGGAGATGCTTAACCTCCTGCAGCAAACGCTCGAACGCCCTTCGCGCAGCTGATCAGGGCAGAATTACCATCGCATCGCCATAACTGAAAAAGCGGTATTGGTCCGCCACGGCGATGCGGTAGATGCGATGCATTTCTTCCAGGCCCACCCGCGCGGCAATCAGGGCCAGCAGCGTGGAGCGCGGCAGGTGGAAGTTGGTGATGAGAATGTCCGTGAGTTGCCACGTATAGCCGGGCGAGATGCAGAGATTGGTGGTACCGCGGAGTGCGTCTGCGGGTTGTGAGAGGTCCAGGATGCGCGTGGCGGTGGACTCGAGCGTACGCACGGCGGTGGTGCCGACGACGACGATGCGGCCGTTTTTGGCACGCTGGGCTCGGAGGGCGGCGATCGTCTCGGCGGGGACGATGTATTCCTCGGTGTGCATCTTGTGGTCTTCGAGCGTTTCGGTCTCCACGGGGGCGAAGGTGCCCAGGCCGACCTCGAGCGTGACGGCCGTGCGGATGACGCCCATGGTGGCGAGCCGATCGAGCAGTGCGGGGGTGAAGTGCAGGCCAGCCGTGGGGGCGGCGACGGATTTGCCTTCGCGGGCGTAAACGGTCTGGTAGTGTGAGCGATCGAAGGCTTCGTCCGGTGTGGATGGGTCGTCGGGGTGGCGCATCTTTTCGATGTAGGGGGGCAGCGGCGTATGGCCGACGGCGTTGAGCACCGTTGCGGCGTCATCGGCGGGGGACACCTCGAGATGCCATTGGCCCTTGTCGGACAGACGCTGGCCGACTTTAAAGGTGTATCTCGTTTGGCCGTTTGCCAGGATGAGCTGGTCGCCGGGGGCGATTTTACCGCGCGAGCGGAGCATCACTTGCCAGAGGCCGGGTCTTTCTTCGTGAATAAACAGGCCGGGGATGTAGGCGCCGCTGGGCTTGGCCAGTTCAAGCTTGGCCGGCACGACACGGGTGTCGTTGACGACCATGAGGTCGCCGGCGGCCAGGTAGGCTGGCAAATCGGCAAATCGCCGATGGTCGATCAGCCCCGTGCTGCGCCGGTAGACCAGCAGGCGCGAGGAATCGCGCGGTTCGGCTGGTCGGGTGGCGATCAGCGATTCGGGCAGGTCGTAATCAAGGTCATCCATTCGCATGGTGGCTGTTTTACCCGACGAGGCGGCAAGACGGTATGCCGGGATTAAATGAAGACGTGGCGATCCCGTTTTGGGGGTGTTTTTTTGAACTACAGGCGGGTGCGGTTCGTCGTATATAATGGGAGCGAACGGCAACTGACAGAGGACCGGCCATGGACAATGTTCAACAGGACGTGATCGTGAAGTGCCTGAACCGCATTCGCACGCGGTTGTTCTTTGTCCGCATGATCGAGCGTATTGCGCTGGCAGTGGCGTGGGGCGGCATGATTGCCGTGCTGCTGGTCGGGGCGCGGCTGCTGGTTGATCGTTATGTGTGGGGGGCGGCGGGGTTGCTGTTGGTGGCGATTCTGCTGGCGACGCTGCTGATTGTGCGGGCGCCGCGGTGGGGGGGCACGATTCTCTCGACATTGACGCTGCGGCTGACGGGGGGCCTGACGGTGCCGGTGGTCGTTGTGGCGGGGCTGTTGCTGCAGCGCGGTTTCGTGTGGCCGCTGTGGGTGATACCCGCGGCGAGCATCGGCGTGTTTGTGGTGCTGGCGATTGCGGTGAGCCGGCGGATCACGCAGGAGCGGGCGGCGATGTTTGTCGATCAGCAGGTGGGGCTGAAGGAGAAGGTGTCGACGGCGTTTGAGTATTTGAAGAAGCAGCCGGCAACGGCGCTGGAGTCGGCGTTTGTCGATCCGCTGATACAGTCAGCGTTGTCGGCGTGCCACGAGGTGCGCACGGCGCGGGTGCGCTATGCCCGCATTGATCAGCGGGTGTATGCGCTGAGTATTGTGTGCGTAGGGGCGGCGGTGGGGGTGACGTACCTGACGCCGTTGCAGGCGATTGCGCGGGTGCAGAACAAGCCCAACCCGGTGGTGCAGAAGGTGGGGGACAAAGCGGGGCAGAAGATTGAGGAACTGGCCCGGAAGGTGGCGGAGAAAGATCCGGAGTTGGAGAACCAGCTGAAGGCGGCGGGGGTGAAGATCACGGAGTTGAAGCGCGGCGAGATGTCGCCGATGGAGGCGATGGCCAAGATGAACGAGGCCAAGGAATCGCTGCAGTCGCTGAAGGACAAGATGGAGGCGGGGGACAATGCGCAGAAGGACTTGCAGGGGTCGAAGGGGCTGGAGAGCCTGGCGGATGCCAGCGAGAAGCTGAAGAATGAACTGACCAAGAGTGGCGATGAGGCTGCGATGGCGGGCGGGGCGAACAACAACAAGGGCGGCCTGCAGAAGGCGGCGGACGATGTGAAGGCGGCGGCGGAAAAGGCTGCCGAGAAGCTTGCCGGCATGAAGGGGGCGGAGGGCGAAAAGGCCCGGCAGGAAGCGGGCAAGGCGCTGCGTGAGGCGGCGCAGGGGGCGAAGGGCGATCCGCAGTTGTCGCAGAGCCTGGAGAAGGCGGCCGAGGCCGCGGAGAAGGGGGATGCGAAGGGGATGAGCGAGAAGCTGGCGGAGGCGGGGCAGCGCATGGCGCAGCAGGGCGCGCGGAGCCAGATGAGTGGCGAGGCGGCGCGCGAGGCGCTTAAGGCGATTGAGGAGGCGGGGAATGGTTTGAGCAGTGGCGAGCAGATGGCCAGTGGCGGCCAGCAGAACGGGCAACAGGGCCCCGAGCAGAATGGGGGCCAGGGGAATCAGCAAGGCGGGGAGCAGAACGGCGGCCAACAGGGCGGCTCGCAGATGGCGGGTGGCCAGCAGGGCGGGGAACAGGGCGGTCAGCAGGGAGGCCAGCAAGGCGGGCAACAGGGTGGGCAACAGGGTGGTGAACAGGGCGGCCAGCAGGCCGGCGGGCAGCAAGGTGGTCAGCAGGGAGGCCAACAGGGAGGACAACAGGGCGGGCAGCAGGGCGGATCGCAGATGGCTGCGGGTGGGCAGCAGGGACAGAGTGGGCAGGGATCGACGAACATGGCTGCGCCCAGCGGGCCTGGTGATCAGTACCAAGGCCGCGATGTGCGCGGCGAGGGGAAGTTTGTGAAGATGTATGAGGCGAATGCGATCGATCATGCGATTCGGGCGGAGAAGGTGACGAGCAAGGTGAATCCGCTGGGGGCTTCGAAGGGGACGGTGGATGTGCTGGGCCCGGCGGACAAGCCGGACGGGTCGATTATCAATATCGATTCGCAGTTGCCGGCGTTGAAGCAGCGGGCGATGGATTCGATTCAGAACGAGAAGATTCCGTCGAAGTACCAGGAGTTGATTCGGAATTATTACGAGAAGTGATTCTGAATGCTGAATAGTGAAGGGTGAATGGTGAAGCGGGGAGAGGGCGCGGTGCGCTTGGTGGCGTGGTGCGAGTTTTGGCGGGGCTGCGGTGGGTGAACCGCGTTTTTGGGGGTGAGAAGAAGGGTGAATGGTGAAGAGTGAAGGGTGAAATGGGGGCGCCCTGTCGTTTTTGGCGTGGGTGGTGGCGGGGTGCGGCGGGCTAGTTCTGAGTGCTGAGCATTGAGTGCTGAGTGGAAACATGGTGATTGGCGAGGGTTTTCGCGGGGCGGGATGAGTAGGGGAGTATCGGAGTGTCGGGGTATCGGAGTGATCGCCCACGCGCGCAAAACGTGTCAAGAGAAAAATGGAAAAGATGTTTGGATTCTTGTAAAGAATGGCGTGAGGGGGAGTTGTGACTATTGGTGGTGTGCTAAGGCACGGAGAGAGTTTGCACTTGGGCGCAGCGGAATGCGGTGCAACGCGGTTGTCTGATTTTGTCGATTTCGGTGCTGCTTGCGGTGAGAGGGTGGACGGGTGAGGATGGCGGGGGAGGTGTGTATGACGCGCGAGACGTTTGCGGCGGTGGATCGGTATGTGGCGGATTTGCTGGTGCACTCGGATGATGCGTTGGATACGGCGCTGAGGGCGAGCGAGGAGGCGGGGTTGCCGGCGATAAGTGTGGCGCCGGTGCAGGGGAAGTTTCTGCAGTTGCTGGCGCAAATCTCCGGGGCGCGGAAGATTTTGGAGATCGGAACGCTGGGGGGATATAGCACGATCTGGCTGGCGCGGGCGCTGCCGGCGGGCGGGAAGCTGCTCAGCCTGGAGGTGGAACCGAAGCACGCCGAGGTGGCGCGGAGGAATGTGGAACGCGCGGGGTTGGCGGAGCGGGTGTCGATTCGTGTGGGCAAGGCGCTGGAGACGCTGCCGGGGCTGCAAGGGGAAGGGCCGTTCGATTTCTTTTTTATCGATGCGGACAAGGAGAATATGCCGGGGTACTTTGAGTGGTGTTTGAAGCTGTCGCGGCCGGGGAGTGTGATGGTCGTGGACAATGTGGTGCGTGGCGGCAAGGTGGTGGAAGCGGGGAGTGTGGACCGCGCGGTGCAGGGCGTGCGGCGTTTGAATGAACTACTGGCGGGCGAGCCGCGGGTGAGCGCGACGTGTCTGCAGACGGTGGGCATGAAGGGGTATGACGGGATGACGATTGTGCGTGTGTTGTGAGGACGTGTGGGTGAGGCAAGAATGGGGCCGGCCTCAGGCCGGCCGCTAACACGAGTCCGGGTGGAGTGTGGCACACGGTTAGCGAACTAGATATAGAATGAGAGCGATGCAAGGGGAGCGTGAAATGTTCTAAATATTTGTACATATGTACATACATCCATTAAAAATGGATATCCTTTAGAAAGGGGGCATCCCTCGCTGGGTGTGATCGGACGTGGGGGGGGCTCACCATGGGGGGGATGGGAGGCGCGGTGGCGGTGGGGTATGGAGGGGCGCGGGCGGCGGCGATGATTTGGTCCCTGGGCTTGGGATTTTTGGGGTGTGGCGCAGCGCGGGGGAGTGAGGTTGAGTGAGGAGAGAATTGTGTGGTGAGGCGGGGACGCGGCGATTGAAATCGCCGGCTAAACACGGAGGGTGGGGCCCAGGGATTTGATCCCTGGGCTTGGGATTCTTGGGGTGTGGCGCAGCGCGGGGGAGTGAGGTGGGGAGGGGAGAGAATTGTGTGGTGGGGCGGGGACGCCGTGATTGATCACATTCAGAATGAGAAGATTCCGACGAAGTCCAGGAATTGGTTCGGAATTATTACGAGAAGTGATTCGTTACGTGCTGCTTGACGGGGTGTTGGGACGTGCGGCATGATTCGGGTCGTCAGTGAGTGTCGTGAGCCGGAACATGCAGGCAGTTGATTTGAGTGCGGAACATGCTGTGCCGCCGGCGGTTTTGCCTGGACGGTTTGCGGATCCGCATCTCGTCCATTTTGGCGATCGATATTACCTCTATCCGACGACAGATGGCCAACCTGACTGGCTGGCAACTTCCTTCACGGCGTGGTCGTCGACGGACCTGAGACAGTGGCGGGCGGATGGGGTGATTCTCGATTTGCCGCGCGATGTGAGATGGGCGTTAACGCGGGCGTGGGCACCGTGCATGGTGGCGCGGCAGGGGCGGTATTATTTTTATTTTTCAGCGGACAAGAACATCGGTGTAGCGGTGGGCGAGACGCCGGTGGGCCCGTTTCGCGATCCGCTTGGGGGACCACTGATTAGACGAGGCGCGTTTCCGTGCCAAGTGATTGATCCGATGGTTTTTGTGGATGATGATCAGCAGGCGTATCTATACTTTGGACAGGGTCGAGCATTTGTCATTCCGCTGAACGAGGACATGATTTCCTACGATGTGGGCGCCGCACGGGAAATCACTCCGGTGGGGGCGAACGAAGCGATGTTCATGGTGAAACGGCGCAGCACCTATTACCTGAGTTGGAGCGAGTTCGACACGCGAGATCCACGCTATTCCGTTGCGTACGGGACAGCGCGGTCAGCACTTGGACCGTTTGTGCGAGCGGTGGGGAATCCCATTTTATCGAGGAAAGGGGCAGTACAGGGGACGGGACATCACTCCATTCTTCAATTACCGGGGGAGGATGCTTGGGTGATGGCGTATCACCGATTCGCCGTGCCGGGCGGTGATGGTTTTAACCGCGAGGTGTGCCTATCTCGGTTGCACTTCGGTGCTGGTGGGGAAATGCTGCCTGTGGAAGTTGCCGGCGATTTTCGCCTTTGATCGGCATGGTGGTGTGATTTTCGTTGCATTGCGGGGTCATACTTCGCCGAACCTTTTGAGGGTGCGGGCGGTGGAGGCCCAGCCGAGTGGTCTGGGCGCGGAGGGCGACGGGGTAGGGGCGGGGCCGACCTCAGGTCGGCCGCTAACACGGGGGTCGCGTCAGCGTTGGCCTTTGGCGAGGTTGCAAATGCCGGGGCTATGTGAGCGCGGGTGATCTAGGTCTGGAGACGCGGCGATTGAAATCGCCGGCTAAACGTTTTCAGGCGGCTTCGGCGGGTTCTTCTTCTTCAATCGGGGCGATGCGGCCGGCGCGGAGTTGGGCGTCGTAGTCGTGACGCCAGTTGGTGAAGGCGTCCAAAATTGATTCGAATTCGGCGACGCTGTTCATGAGGCGCATGGGGTTTTTCATCATGCGGCAGGGGTTCATGGTTTTGGCGTACCAACTGATGCGCTTGCGGAATTCGAGGATGGCGACGCGCTCGTTGCGGAAGCGGCAGAGGTTGTAGAAGTGCTGGCGAATCATGGCGATTTTTTCGTCGATGGTGGGCTCGGGCGGGATGATGCCGGTGGTGACGTAGGACCAGCAGTCGCGGAGGAGCCAGGGTTTTACGAGGGCGCCGCGGCCGATCATGATGCCGGCGCATTGGGTGGCGTCGAACATGCGTTTGGCGTCCTGGGGGGTACGAACGTCGCCGTTGCCCATGACGGGGATTTTTTTGACGGCGGCGACGACGGAGGCGATGCCGTCGAGGCGGGCGTTGCCGGAGAAGCGCATCTCGGTGGTGCGGCCGTGGATGGTGATCATGGAGACGCCGAGGTTTTCGAGGCGTGCGGCGAGGTAGGGGGCGACGATGGAGGAGTCGTCCCAGCCGAGGCGCATTTTGCAGGTGAGGGGGGCGCGTTTGAGGCAGGATTTGATTTGTTCGACCATGCGGAGGGTGTGGTCGGGGTTGCAGAGGAGTTTTGAGCCGCCGTCGCGCTTGGTGATCTTGTCGACGGGGCAGCCCATGTTGATGTCGATGACGTGGGCGCCGCGGTCTTCGGCCCAGATGGCGGCTTCGCAGAGGCGCGTGACGTCGCCACCGTAGAGCTGCATGGTGAGGGGGGAGTCTTCGGGGCAGGTGGCGGCGAGTTCCATGGAGCGTTTGTTTTCGCGGAGGACGCCTTCGGGGCAGAGGAGGTCGGTACAGGCGAGGCCAACGCCGCCGCAGCCGCGGACGACGAGGCGGAAGGAGAGGTCGCAGTAGCCGGCGATGGGGGCGAGCAGGAAGTTGGTGGCGAGCTCGAGATTGTCGATTTTGAGGGGTTTCATTTGGCGAGGAGAGTATAACAAATGCGGAATGCGAAAGGCGAAAGGCGGAATGGGGGAGGCACAGAGGCACAAAGGCACAGAGGCACAAAGGGGTGCATCAGCAGCGGGTGTCGGCGATGGTTAGCATGAGGGCGGTTAAATCGTCGCGTTGGTGGAGGGAGCCTTCCTGGGAGTCGAGGAGGGCGATCATCTCGCCGAAGCGCGTGGCGGGGTGGGGGCCGGCGAGGCGGGCGAACTCGAGGCGGTAGCGTTCGTTGACGACGCCGGCGGGGTCGTGGAAGGCGGACTCGAAGCCGTCGGAGTAGAGGAGGAGGGAGTCGCCGGGCTCGAGTTGGACTTTGGAGAGGGGGAATTTTTCGTCGGGGAAGACGCCGAGGAGAGCGCCGTCGACATCAAGTTCGGAGGCGTTGCCGGTGGTTTTGAGGAGCATGGGGAGCGGGTGTCCGGCGCGGGCGAATTGGAGTTCGAGGGTGCGGGTGTTGATGATGCCGTAGATCATGGTGACGAACTGGCAGAGGGAGAGCTGCTGGGTGAGGAGTTCGTTGTTGAGGCGGGCGAGGGCTTCGTCAGGTGGGACGATGCGGTATTGGTTGTTGGCGATTTCTTTGGTGACGAGGGTGCGTTTGATGAAGATGGTGAGGAGGGCCGCGGGCATGCCGTGGCCGACGGCGTCGGCGATGAAGAAACCGATGTGTTCTTCGTCGAGACGTTGGACGTCGTAGATATCGCCGGAGACGTAGGAGGCGGGTCGGAAGAAGACGTTGAAGGAGAGGTTGCCGATCTGGGGGAGTTGGCGGGGGAGGAAATCGACCTGGAGGCGCGCGGCGAGGCGCATTTCTTCATCGAGTTGGGTCATTTGGGAATTGAGGCCGGAGTCGTAGCGGCGGAGCATGGCGTTCTCGCGTTGGAGGGAGTCGATGATGGGGCGGACCGTGGTGATGCCGGCGATGATGCCGGCGAGTTCTTCACCGGGGATGGTGTGTCGTGCGGCGAGGAGGCCGTCGGCTTCGGTCATGCGTTGGGCGAGGGCGAGGTCGTCATCGGTGCAGGTGAGGAGGACGGCGCCGATGTGGCGGGCGGTGAGTTCGTCGATGACGTGAATGAGTTCTTTCTGGCGATTGCTGAAGTAGCCGGGGGAGGCGAGGACGATGGTGGCGGCGAGGTCTTGTTCGTTGATGATGCCGACGGCGTCTTTGAGGGGGGCGATGATGAAGCGGAAGTCGGCGCGGGCGAGGAGAGCGGCGAGTCCGCTGATTTTGCCGGGCATGGTGTCGGCGATGAGGAGGACGCGCGCGGGCGCGTGTGCGGCGGCATGGGCAACGGGAGGTGCTGATGATACGGGCGCGGTCATGTGCCTCTCACGACAAATGTGGGCGTGCGAACGCAGCCACACAGATTATTTGTCGTCAGTGCGGGCGTGCTTCTTAAGGAGATTGTCGGGGAGTTTGATGGTTTGGCCGCGGTCGAGTTTGAGTTCTTTGGCGGTGCCGGCGTTGAGTTCGATGGCGAAGGCGGCTGTTTTGACGGGCATGACGACGTCTTCGCTGTGGGGTTTGAGGGGTTGGATATCGACGATGGTGCCGGTGGTGTCGAGGTAGATGAGGTCGAGGGGGATGAAGGTGTTTTTCATCCAGAAGCCGTGTTTATCGGGCGTGTCGAAGACGAAGATCATGCCGTGGTCGGCGGGCATGGACTGGCGATTCATGAGGCCTTTTTGGCGGAGTTCGTCGGTGTCGGCGACTTCGATGGTGAAGGTTTTGCCGGCGATGTCGAGTTTGATGGTGGCGGGCTGGGTGGTGGGCTGGGTGGTGGCGGCGCAGGCGGAGAGGACGGCGATGAGGGGTAGGAGGAAGTGTGCGCGTTTCATGAGTCACCGGAAAAAGAACGGAGTTCAGAGGCGAGGAGTTGCATGGGGAGGCCGACGACGGTGGACCATTCGCCGGCGATCAGTTTAACGAGTTTTTCGGCGGAGGGGTCTTGGATGCCGTAGGCGCCGGCCTTGCCGCGCCAGAGGTTGGAGTCGAGGTAGGCGTCGAGCCAGGCGTTGGTGGGGCGTTTGATGTAACAGGTGGCGACGGCGCGGGCGAGGCGGAGGCGGTCTTGCTGGAGGAAGGCGAGGCCGGTGATGACCTGGTGTTGTTTATCGAAGAGCGAGGAGAGCATGCGGCCGGCGTGGGCGCGGTTGTGGGCCTTGTTGAGGATGCGGTTTTCGCAGACGACGATGGTGTCGGCGGCGACGATGAGTTTTTTGGTGCGGAGGTGTTGTTGAACGGCTTGGGCCTTGATGGCGGCGAGCACGGCGGGCCAGACGTCGGTGGGGATGTTGGCGGGTTTGTGGGCGGGTTCGCGCGCGGGGGAGACGTGGACGGTGAATTTGTAGCCGGCGGATTGGAGAAGCTCCGCGCGGCGCGGGGAGGCGGAGGCGAGGATGAAGGGGGTCATTTGGCCCCTCCCGCCCCGGCCTTTGGGTTGAGCATGGTGAGGGTTTTGGTCCAGACGGTTTCGACGGTGAGGCCGTTCATGCAGGAGTGGTGGTCGCATTCGCGGCGGCGGCAGGGGTGGCAGGGGACATCGTGGCGGAGGACGTTTTGCATTTGGCCGTAGGGGCCGACGAAATCGGGAGAGGTGGGGCCATAGAGGGAGACGGCGGGTTTGTTGAGTGCGACGGCGACGTGGAGCGGGCCGGAGTCGTTGGCGATGAGGAGTTTGGCGCGGTCGAGGAGGGCGATCATCTGGGCGAGGTCGGTTTGGCCGGCGAGGTTGATGGCGTCGGGGGCGGATTTTTCAATTTGATCGCAGAGAGGTTTTTCGTCAGGGGAGCCGAGGAGGAGGACTTGCTGGCCTTCGCGGAGGAGTTGTTGAACGATGGTGGTGTAGCGCTCGACGGGCCAGCGTTTGGTGGCCCAGCGTGCGCCGGGGATGACGATGACGGGGCGAGATTGGCCGAGGGCTTGGCGGGCGAAGATGGCGGCTTCGGGTTGGATGGGGATTTGGGCTTCGGCGGGGCGTGATGAGGTTTTGATGCCGAGGGGTTGGAGGAGGGCGCGCATGCGATCGACGGCGAGCATTTTTTTGCCGTTGTCGGGGAGGGTGACTTTGTGGGTGTAAGCGAGGGTGGCGCCTTCGCGGGCGTTGGCGAAACCGATGCGGATTTTGGCGTTGGTGATGTAAGTGAGGAAGCCGGAGCGGAAGAGGCCTTGGGCGTCGATGACGGCATCGTATTGGGCTTCGCGGAGTTTGCGGAGTAGATCGCGCAGGGCGAGGGTGGCGGCTTTGGAGCGCCACCAGGGGGCGAGCTTTTTGCGATCGAAGAGGATGACTTTGTTGATGGCGGCGTGGCCTTCGACCAACGGTGTCAGCGACGGATGGACCAGCCAATCGATCTTCACACGTGGCGCAGCGAACTTCAGATCCGGGGCCATCGGCAGCGCCGTGGCGACATCGCCGAGGGAGGAGGGTTTGATGATCAGGACTTTGCGTAGATCAGACACGTGCTTGCACCTAATACCCAATACCTAATACCCAATAACTCGTTTATTTGCACGTGTCTTCGGCGTCGGGGACGGAGGGGGGGCGGATGCCGGCGGCGTCGGCGGCGTAGTGTTTGGCGAGGACTTCGTCCCAGTCGCGCTGGTTGCGAACGGCGATGAATTCGCGCCAGACGTCTTTGCCGTTGGGGTGGAGCTTGGCGTACTTGATGCCGATCTTGCGCATCTGACGGGAGGCGAGCTCTTCGCCGTAGATTTCGACGGCGAGTCGGAAGTGGAGCAGTAACGCTTCGCGCTGCTCGTGGATGGTGGGGGGCGGCGGGAGCGGTTTGCCGGCGAGGAGGGCGGCGAAGTCGGAGAAGATCCAGGGATTGCCGATGGCGCCGCGGGCGATCCAGACGCCGTCGACGCCGGTGGTGTGGTACATGCGGAGGGCGTCGTCGGCGGTGAAGACGTCGCCGGAGCCGAACAAAGTGGGCCGAGTGCTGAGTGCTGAGTACTGAGTGCTGAGTCGCTGAGAAAGACCAGACAGGAAGGACCAGTCGGCGAGGCCGGTGTATTTTTGTTCGACGGTGCGGCCGTGGACGCAGATGGCGGCGAAGTTGAGCGCGCAGGCTTCGGCGAAGACTTGGTCGAACCAGTCGGCGGCCTGCGGCGTGTCGTCGAGGGCGCGGCGGAGTTTGACGGAGAGGGGGCCGGGGACGGCGTCGCGCACGCGGCGCATGATGGCGATGGCGGTGTCGGGGTCGCTGAGGAGGTAGCCGCCGCGGCAACGGCCCATGACTTTTTTCACCGGGCAGGCGAAGTTGAGATCGATGACGTCGAAGCCGCATTCGAGGAGAACCTTTGCGGCGCGGGCGAGTTCATCGGGTTCGGAGCCCATGAGTTGGCCGGCGACGGGGTGGTCTTCGTCGCAGAGGACCGCGCCTTTTTCGAGGCCGCGGCCCCCACGGAGGAGGACCTGGTCGAGTAGTGCTTCGGTGACGGCGTAGGGGCAGCCGCGGCGGCGGGCGACGACGCGCATGGCCATGTCGGAGTAGCCGGCGAGGCCGGCCTGCATGGCGGGCATGGTGAGAGTGAAGGGGCCGACCTTGCAGGGGCGGATGGTGGGCGCGGCGGCGGCGGGTGACAATGCGGGTTCAGCAGTGAGTGACAAAATGGGCTCCGTGGGCACGTTATGGGTCGAGCGCTATAGTGTAGCAAGTTCGGCCTGCGGCGTGGCGTTGCGGGCGGGTTGCACGTATAACGCGTGTCTTGTGGCCGCGGTGACTTCACAGGCGTGGTGATCGCCGGCACAGCCAACGCCTGGTACGGATGAGGTTTCTCATGATCGGTAAGAAGATCGTAATCATGTCACTTTGCGGCGCGGTGGCGCTGTCGGCGGTGCTGCCGCTGATGAGTATCGGCCAGACGACGAAGGAAGCACCGGCCCCGAGCACGGCCCCGGCCGCCGCGCGTGGGGCTGAGGATGTGATGAAGGATTTGCAGGCGACGTCGCAGGCGTTGGGCCGGCTGGCGCCTGATCCGCTGGAAGCATTGAACAAGAAGGCGGAAGAGAAGACGGAGATTGCGACGCAGATCAAGAAGATGGTGACGCTGCTGGAAGAGCTGGTGGCGACGAAGGACCCGCGGTTGGGCGGGCAGGGGGAGCGGTTCCTGGATCAGCGTTACCAGCTGTGGACGATGTTGTATGCGCTGGGGGATACGGACACGACGAAGGCGCTGAAGGCCACGGCGGAAGGCAAAGATGCGACGGCCGCGCTGAACGCGAAGATGTCGCTGGCGGTGGGTGATTGGTGGATTGCCGGCAAGGACGAGAAGACGCAGGAGAAGATCCTGGCTGATGTGGAGACGCTGGCGAAGGCCAACCCGACGAGCGATATCGTGGCGGAGTCGATTGCGGCGATGTCGCAGATGGGCGCGGCGAATGACAAGCTGAGCCGGACGGCGGAAGACATCATCGCGGGCACGCTGACTGGGCGTGCGGCGAAGGCGATGGCGCAGCAGATTAAGGCGCAGCGCGCGATTGAAGAGAATGTCGGCAAGGCGATCGCGTTGGATGGCAAGACGGTGGAGGGGAAGGATTTCAAACTTGCCGATTACAAGGGCAAGGTGGTGCTGATTGATTTCTGGGCGACGTGGTGCGGCCCGTGCATCCGCGAGTTGCCGAAGATCCAGAAGCTGTACAAGGACTACAACCCGAAGGGGTTGGAGATTGTGGGCGTGAGCTGCGATGAAGACGGCAAGGCGCTGAAGGCATTTTTGGAAAAGAACAAGGAAACGATGCCGTGGGTGCAGCTGTACGATGAAGGCCAGGACGGCTGGCACGCACTGGCGACGAAGTACAGCGTGACGGCGATTCCGACGCTGTTCCTGATCGACAAGGAAGGCAAACTGCGGCACGTGGATGCGCGAGAGAACACCGAAGAGAAGATCAAGGCGCTGCTGGAAGAGAAGGCGGCGAAGTAACAACTGCTGGCAATACACGAAGGCCGTCCCGGTATGGGGCGGCCTTTTTTATTTATGGTCCGGCCAGTGTCAGCGCACACACAGCATTTCAACGCGAAGGCGCAAAGACGCGAAGGCGCGAAGGCCGACAAGAATTGCCACCAACGACACGAAAGACACCAAACAAATAAGGTTCTGGTGTCTTTCGTGTCTTTGGTGGCAGTTCATTTTGGCCAGACAGTATTTGTGCTATTTCAGACGGTGCTGGGGGCGGGCCAGTCGGTGTTTTTGAAGCGGCCGGCTTCGAGGATGGTTTTGCCGTCGACTTCGATGCGGCAGCCGGGGGCGCGGAGGTCGCAGACCATGTCCCAGTGGAGGCCGGATTCGTTTTTGCCGCCGGTTTCGGGGTAGGCCTGGCCGAGGGCGGCGTGCATGGTGCCGCCGATTTTTTCGTCGAAGAGGGTGTTGCGCGTGTACTGCTGAATCGAGTAGTTGGTGCCGATGGCGAGTTCGCCGAGCGTGCGTGCACCGGCGTCTTGATCGAGCATGGCGATGAGGAAGTCCTGACCTTTGCTGGCGCGGACGTCGACGACTTTGCCGGCCTTAAAGACGAGCTGGATGTCGTGGCACTCGCGGCCGTGGTGGACGGCGGGGAAGCTGTAGCGGATGGTGCCTTCAGTGGCGTCTTCGATGGGGCCGGTGAAGACTTCGCCGTCGGGGAAGTTGGCTTTGCCGTCGCAGTTAACCCAGGTGCGGCCGGCGACACCGAGCTTGAGGTCGGTGTCTTTGCCGACGATGCGGACTTCTTTGGCGGTGTTGAGGAAATCGACGAGGCGTTGCTGGGTTTCGGAGATTTTTTTCCAGGCGGCGATGGGGTCGGGCAGGTGAAGAAGGCCGGCCTTGAAGACGAATTCTTCGTACTCGTGGGTGCTCATTTCGGCGTCCTGGGCGGCGGAGGGGCCGGGCCATTGGGTGCCGACCCAGCGGAGTTCGTTTTTGCCGGCGCGTTCGAGGAAGCGTTTGAGGAAGGGCTTGCGGGCCTGGCCGGTGAGTTGTTGTTTTTTGGGATCGACGTTGGTGGCGGACTTGGTGTTGTCGCCGCCCCAGAGGCCGAAGGATACATCGATTTTTTCGACCATGTGCATGGTGAGGGGGGAGACGAAGGCGAGTTGCTCATCGGTGGCGTAGCGGTAGAAGGCGTCGCCCATGGCTTCGGAGGAGAGCTGGACGAAGGGGTTGCCGCCAGCTTTTATCACGCGTTCGTAGATGGCTTCGATGAGGGGGAGTCCGACGATGTCGCCGGAGATGCGGCAGAGGTCGCCTTTTTTGACGGCGGTGGAGTAGGAGACGAGGACGTCGGCGAGTTTGTCGAGGCGTTGGTCGCGCATGGAGATACCTTTTTTTAACCACCAAGGGCACGAAGGTCACCAAGGTCTTCAATGGATTGGATGTCCTTAGTGCTCTTGGTGAACTTGGTGGTGAATCAGACCTCAGAACTTAAAAGCAAAATAGACGGCGGCGAGGATCAAGGCAAATGCGACGCCGTGATTCCAGCGGATGGTTTGGCCGAAGATGAGCCAGGCCATGATGGTGAAGACGGCGAGGGTGATGACTTCCTGCATGATTTTGAGCTGGAAGAAATCGAAGTTGTAGGTGAGCTTGCCGATGCGGTTGGCGGGGACCATGAAGCAGTATTCGAAGAAGGCGATGCCCCAGGAGATGAGGATGACGGTCCAGAGGGGCTTGGATTCAAAGTGCTTGAGATGGCCGTACCAGGCGTAGGTCATGAAGGCGTTGGAGATGACGAGGAGGACGATGGTCCACATACGAACACCCGAGCACCGCATGGCAATGCGGCGTTTAGTTTCGACAACACTTTGTGCTTGCACCACCAAACACCGCATTGCCATGCGGTGCTCGGGGCTTCTTTCTATGCGAGTTCGGCCAGGGTTTTCTCGATGGCGGTGAGTTCTTCTTGTTGTTTGGTGAGCTGGTCGCGGAGGCCTTGGACGACTTGGGCCGGGGCTTTGCCGACGAAGGCTTCGTTGGAGAGCTTGGCGTTGTTGCCGGCGATGAACTTTTGGAGTTCGGCCTGGCGCTTTTTGAGCTTGGCGGTTTCGGCGCCGCGGTCGATCACGCCGCCGATGTAGATTTCGACATCAGGGAGAATCGCGGTGGCGGCATCGGCGGGCTTGGCGGCGGTGGGGGTGTTCTCGCTGATGGCCGACTGGGTGAGCGGTTCGATGACGAGCTTGCTCCGTTCGATGGTGGCCTGCACGGCGGCGTCGCGCGGTTTGAGCACGACCGGCTTGCCCTTCGCGGCGGGGTAACGGTTTTGAATTTCGCGGATCGACGAGGTGATGGACTGGATGGTGGCGAGCTGGGACTCGGCGGCGGGGTCGATGCGGGTGGCGTCATATTGGGGCCAGCGCGTTGTGATCAGTGCTGAGGACTGAGGACTGAGGACTGAGGGGGGGAGCTTGGACCAGATTTCTTCGGTGATGAAGGGCATGACGGGGTGCAGCAGCTTGAGCGAGGTGGTGAGACATTCGAGCAGCACGGCTTGCACGGTGGCGTCGCCGGCCTTGATGCGGGCCTTGGCGATCTCGAGATACCAGTCGCAGAGGTCGGACCAGAAGAAACTGTAGAGGGCCTGGGCGAGCTCGGCGAAACGGTAGCTGTTGGTGGCGTCCTCGGCGGCTTTGATGGTTTGGTGCAGACGCGAGAGGATCCAGCGGTCTTCGAGGTGACCAGGACTGAGGACTGAGGACTGAGGACTGAGTGACGCTTCGTTGAGGTTGCTCAGAATGAAGCGGCTGGCGTTCCAGATTTTGTTGGCGAAGTTGCGACCGATGTCGAACTTGGGCGAGGTGTTGTGGCCGGTCTTGGGGTCCTTCACCACGGGCATGCGGATGTCCTGGGTTTCGGTGGCCATGCTGGCGAGGGTGAAGCGCAGAGCGTCGGCGCCGTGGGAGTTGACGATGTCGACGGGGTCTACGCCGTTGCCGAGGGATTTTTTCATGGGGCGGCCTTCGCCGTCCTGGATGACTGCGTGGATGTAGACGTTTTTGAAGGGGACATCGCCGTGGCAGTAGAGGCCGAACATGACCATGCGGGCGACCCAGAGGGTGAGGATTTCGCGCGCGGTGGAGAGGACGGAGGTGGGGTAGAAGTATTCGAGCAGCGCGGGCTCGGGGGCGTTCGGGGAATTAGGTATTGGGTATTGGGTATTGGGCCAGCCCATGGTGCTGATGGGCCAGAGTGCGGAGGAGAACCAGGTGTCGAGGACGTCGGGGTCTTGGATGAAGCCTTCACGCTGCAACAGTGCCTCTACCTCGGGGAAACCTGGAGGCGGACACAGGAACTGGTAAGAGTAGCCATCCTCTTCGAGACGCGTATGAGCGGGGATGGCAACTTTTCGACCGTCGTCTAATTCGGCGGTTACCATCACCGCGATATCCCTTTGCGTTTTAAGCTCTGCCTTCATTGTGTCGCTCAATCCCCAGTATGAGTCTCGTTTGCTCCACACCGGGATGCGATGGCCCCACCAGAGTTGGCGGGAGATGCACCAGTCGCGTTTTTGGCCGAGCCAGTCGAGGTAGCCTTTGGCGTAGCGTTCGGGGGTGATTTTAACGCGGCCGTCGGTGACGGCGTCCATGGCGGCTTGGGCGAGGCCGGTGGCTTTTTTGCCGTTGGCGAGGGTGATACCGGCGTTCGAGTCAAACCCCGCATTGCCATGCGGGGCTCCCGTCACATCGCCCATGCGGACGAACCATTGGTCGGAGAGGTAGGGTTCGATGGGCGTTTTGCTGCGGTCGCTGTGGCCGACTTCGTGGTCGTGCGGTTTTTTGTCGGCGATGAGGCCGAGCTCTTCGAGGTCGGCGAGTACTTGCTTGCGCGCGGCGGTGGCGAACTTGAGGCCGACGTAGCTGTACTTTTTGCCGTTGAACTCGCCCTGGCCGTTCTCATTCACTTTGCCGTCGGCGGTGAGGAGGTTGATCTGTTCGAGGTTGTGGCGCTGGCCGGTGGCGTAGTCGTTGGGGTCGTGGGCGGGGGTGACTTTCACCACGCCGGTGCCGAACTTGGGATCGACGAGGAGGCCGTCGCAGATGACGGGGATCTTGCGGCCGACGAGCGGGAGGATGACGTGCTTGCTGTGGAGATGTTTGTAGCGCGGATCATCCGGATGCACGGCGACGGCGGTGTCGCCGAGCATAGTTTCGGGGCGCGTGGTGGCGACGATGAGAAACTCATCGGGCTTGCCATCGACGGGGTACTTGATGCTGGTGAGCTGGCCCTTCACGGGCTCGTAGTAGATTTCATCGTCCGCCACGGCGGTTTGGAGGTGGGTGTCCCAGTTGACTAAGCGCTTGCCGCGGAAGATGAGGCCGTCTTTGAACATTTTGAAGAAGGCTTCGCGCACGGCCTTGGCGCAGGTTTCATCAAGCGTGAAGCGCGTGCGGTCCCAGTCGCAGCTGGCGCCGATGCTGGCGAGCTGGTTGAGGATGCGGGCGCCGAATTGTTCTTTCCATTCCCAGATGCGGCGGACGAGTTCTTCGCGGCCGAGGTCGTGGCGGGACTTCTTTTCTTTTTCGAAGATGGTTTTCTCGACGACGGCCTGGGTGGCGATGCCGGCGTGGTCGATGCCGGGCATCCAGAGGGTGTTGTCGCCGAGCATGCGGTGGTAGCGGGTGAGGATGTCTTGGATGGTGCCGTTGATGGCGTGGCCGAGGTGGAGTGCGCCGGTGACGTTGGGCGGCGGGATGACGACGGAAAATTTATTCGCGCGTTCATCCGGTGTGGCATGGAATGCTTTGCTGGTGAGCCATTTCTGGTAGATGGCGGATTCCACGGACTTGGGATCGTATTGGGGGGACATCTCAATATTCATAACCTTCGTGCCTTCGTGTCTTCGTGGTTAAAACAAATGCTTTGCGTGGTTTGTGGTCAATTCCCCGCGGATTTTTCTTCATCGTGCAGGAGGTGGTATTCGACGCCGTCGACGAGGGCGAGCCAGCTGGCGTCGATGACGTTTTCGCTGACGCCGACGGTGCCGAAGACGCCGTGCGGGCTCTTGAACTCGATGATGACGCGGACCTTGGCGGCGGTGGCGGCGGTGCTGTTCACCACGCGGACTTTATAGTCGACGAGTCGCAGCGCTTCGAGTGCGGGATAGTGCGGCACAAGGGCGCGACGCAGGGCGTTGTCGATGGCGTTGACGGGACCGTCGCCTTCCGCGGCGGACATGTACTCGCGGCCCTTGATGAGGATCGAGAGGTTGGCCTTGGTGATGGCTGCGTGGCCGCCGGTTTTGTTGACGGCACAGCGGTAGTGATCGAGGTCGAAGAATTTTTTGTAACGGCCGATCTCCTGGCGGACGAGCAACTCGAAGCTCGCTTCGGCGGCTTCGAATTGATAGCCCTCGGCTTCGAGGGCGGTCACGCGGTCGAGGACTTTTTTCTGGACGGCACGGTCGGACTCGATGTTGAACTTTTTGCCGGCCTTGGCGGCGATGTTGGAGACGCCGGAGAGTTCGCTGACGAGGATGCGGCGGGTGTTGCCGACGGATTCGGGGGCGACGTGTTCATAGCTGCGGGCGAGCTTGTTGACGGCGTGGACGTGCATGCCGCCCTTGTGGGCAAAGGCGGAGGGGCCGACGTAGGGCTGGCCGTTGACGAGGTTGAGGTTGGCGACTTCGTAGACGTAGCGGGCGGCCTCGGTGAGGTGGGCGACGGACTCGCCGCGGAGGCAGTCGTAGCCCATTTTGATTTTGAGGTTGGCGATGACGGTGGTGATGTCGACATTGCCGCAGCGTTCGCCGATGCCGTTCATGGTGCCTTGCACGTGGGTGGCGCCGGCCTTGACGGCGGCGAGGGCGTTGGCGACGGCGACGCCGGAGTCGTTGTGCGGGTGGATGCCGATCGGGCATTTGACGGCGTTTTTGGCGAGGGCGACGAACTCGGCGATGCGATCGGGCAGGGAGCCGCCGTTGGTATCGCAGAGGCAGACGAGGACAGCGCCGGCGTTGGTGGCGGCTTGGATGGTCTTGAGGCCGTACTCGCGGTTGGCGGCGGTGCCGTCGAAGAAGTGCTCGGCATCGTAGATGACCTTGCGGCCGAGGCCGGTGAGGTAGGCCACGCTGTCGGCGATCATCTCGAGGTTCTCTTCGAGGGTGACGTTGAGGACTTCGGTGGCGTGGAGGTCCCAGGTTTTGCCGACGACGGTGACGTATTCGGTCTCGGCATCGCGCAGGGCGTTGAGGCCGACGTCTTCGGAGGGCTTGATGCCTTTGCGGCGGGTCATGCCGAAGGCGACGAGCTTGGCGTGTTTGAGCTTGAGGCCGGTTTTGGCTTCGGCAAAGAAGGTGGCGTCTTTGGGGTTGGAGAGGGGGTAGCCGCCCTCGATGAAGTCGACACCGAGTTCGTCGAGTTTGTGGGAAATGAGCAGCTTGTCTTGAATGGAGAGGGAGACGCCCTCGCCCTGGGTGCCGTCGCGTAGGGTGGTGTCGTAGATTTCGATCCGCTGCATGGTTCACCTGTGCTAATGAAAACGCCCTGCGATGTGCAGGGCGCTGAAGGTTCGTTGTGCTGGTTCAGGCCCTGCTATGGTCGGGTGGTAATAATAATGATGTCAACAACGGCGACCGCTGCGACGAAGGGCTGGGACTGTACCACGGACAAACGCATGTGCGAGCCTCTATAAGGAGGGGGTATTATCCGCAAAGGGGGGTGGCGGGTCAAACGAGCGAGGGGAGAAGCTAGAAGCCAGAAGCCAGGAGCCAGAAGGCGGGCATCACTTCTTTTCTTCCTCGATGATCTTTACCTGCTCGGGTTTCGTGACTTCGATTTGCGGGGTTTCTTTGAACGTGGTGACGAGGCCGGAGACGGTGATGGTTTTGCCGTCGATGGCTTTGGCGAAGTCGCCGCCGAAGGCCTTGTCGAGGGTTTCCTTGTTTTCTTTCTTGGCGATGGCGACGAAGTCGGTGCGTTTCACTTTGTCGAAGTTGATGAACATGATGTTGCCCGAGCGGGTCCAGCGGGCTTCGCCGACCTTGCCCTTGACGGTGATTTCTTTGCTGACGCTCTTTTGAATGGTCTCGACGTCGGTGACGTCGATGGGGGCTTTGTCGTCGGCCCGCAGTGCGGTGGTGAGGATCAACAGGCACAACACGCTCAATAGCTTGGCACGCATCACACGCCCTTTCATTTGTCAGTTGCGGGTATTGTACCGCAGGGCGTTTTGTTTTGCCCAGGCGGCTCAAAGTTTGATATGATCAACGGTATGAAGCTGACGCTAGACTTGCCACCGGCAGTGATCCGCAAAGCCAAGAGCCGTGCCGCCGCCCAAGGCCGCAAGGTGAATGACTTGGCGGAGGATTTGTTTCGCAGTGCCTTTGGGCCGCGGCCAAAGAGGCCCCGCTTGCGGCGCAAGGCAGAGATTGTACGCGATGAGTTGACGGGTCTTCCTGTCATTCAATGCACGCGAGCTCCGAGCCGTGATTGGACGCCGGAAGAGATTCACCAGATTCTACTTGATGAAGAAGTGGCGCGGGCGATTGAAGCTGCTAGACGTTAATATCTGGATAGCACTGGCGCTTGATCGCCATGCTTTTCACCAAGTGGCGAGGCTTTGGTGGGTGCAACAACGCACGCCACGAGATATCGCCTTCTGCCGCGTGACTCAGCTGTCATTTCTTCGCCTGTTGACCACCGAAACCATGGTGCGGCAGTACGTTGATTCGCCGTTTACGAACACCGAGGTGTGGTCAATGTACGACAAATTTTTGGCGAGCGATCGCGTCATCATGTTAGAAGAACCACCGGGACTAGAGGGCATTTGGCGCAACCTCACCGAAAGGCCCACCGCGTCTTCGAAGATGTGGGCGGATGCCTACCTTGCCGCCTTCGCCATCGCCGGCGGGCATACATTGGTGACAACGGACAAGGGCTTTCGACAGTATGCGAAGCTGAAGGTGATAGTGTTGAGTTAGCGAACCGTGGCTGAAGGAACCTGCCTGTGACGGACACCCGATCGAAGTCGCCGCCCCTTTTAGGCTATCACGGGATCGATGCCGATGTGGTCGTCCAGAAGCAACGTCGCATGGGGCAGATCACCTCGGTGCTCGCATATGTCGCGGCGGGCTTCGGTGCCGTTTGGTCCTTTGTTATCCAGACCCACGATGGACGAGGTCTCAGTCCACTAGGAGGCGGCGTAGGATTGATCGTTGCGGTTCTCGGGGTCTCGTTCTTTGTTGCATATCTGGTTTGGGTTCATCGCGCATGGGCGCTGGCGCAGCGCGAGCGGCCGGCCACGGTTTGGCCATGGGTAATCGTCGTCGTTCATCTGGTGCCATTGCTGCACTGCGTTACGCCGGGAGTGGTGTTGTACCGTTTGCATGAAGAAGCCCTCGCACGCCCGCGTGACAGCCGGGTCAGCACGGGCGGAATCTGGCTGCTGGTTGTCTGGCTGTTCTGCTGGTGTGTGCTGTGGTTGTTGCCCATCATCCTCGCTGGTAACGAGTTATTGGCCAACATAGGCGCTGGGCTTCTGCCGTCTCAGACAGTTGTGGTAATTGCGGGACTGTGGCCCTTGGTGTGGACGCTAACGACAGCTCTGGCGGGCACGCTTGTGGGATCGATTTCGCTTCAGCTGGGCGGCAAGTAAGGGATCGCCTCGTGGGCGGGGCCATGCTGGAACCAAATCGGGCCGCCACTCGCTCATCAGCTTGATAATGCCGATAAGGCCTACGTAGAATCCACGTATTGCTTACTTGGAGCACTTAGATGTTCGAACGTTTCACAGACCGCGCCCGCAAGGTTATGGCTTTGGCCAACCAGGAAGCGCAGCGTTTTAATCATGAATACATCGGCACCGAGCACATCCTGCTGGGCCTCGTCAAGGAAGGCAGCGGCGTCGGCGCGACGGTCCTGAAGAACCTCGACATCGACCTACGCAAGGTTCGGCTCGAAGTGGAGAAACTCGTGAAGAGCGGGCCGGACATGGTCACCATGGGCAAGCTGCCGCAGACGCCCCGCGCCAAGAAGGTGATTGAGTACGCCATCGAAGAAGCCCGCAACCTGGGTCACAACTACGTCGGCACGGAGCACCTGCTGCTGGGCCTGCTGCGTGAGAAGGATGGCGTGGCGGCACAGGTCCTGATGAACCTGGGCCTCAAGCTTGAGGAAGTCCGCGAGGAAGTGCTGAACCTGTTGGGCGCTGGCGTTGAAGCGGAGACGCCCGGCGAAACCACGAAGGGCGAAGGCAATGCGGGTCCAAAGGGGAAGAGCAAGACGCCGGCGCTGGACAGCTTTGGCCGCGACCTGACCGAGTTGGCCCGTGAAGGCACGCTCGATCCGGTGATCGGTCGCGCGAATGAGATTGAACGCGTGGTGCAGATCCTCTGCCGGCGTACGAAGAACAACCCGGTGCTGCTGGGCGAAGCGGGCGTCGGCAAGACGGCGATCGTGGAAGGCCTGGCCCAGAAGATTGTGAACAACGATGTGCCGGAGATTCTGGCTGACAAGCGCATCGTGGTGCTCGACCTGGCGATGATGGTTGCCGGTACGAAGTATCGTGGTCAGTTTGAAGAGCGCATCAAGGCGGTAATGAATGAAGTGCGTCGCGCCAAGAACGTGATGCTGTTCATTGATGAGTTGCACACGCTGGTGGGTGCGGGCGGTGCGGAAGGCGCGATCGATGCGTCGAACGTGCTGAAGCCGTCGCTGGCGCGTGGTGAGATCCAGTGCATCGGCGCGACGACGCTGGATGAGTACCGCAAGTACATTGAAAAGGATGGCGCGCTGGAGCGTCGGTTCCAGACGATTATTGTCGAGCCGCCCAACAAGGAAGAGGCGGTCGAGATTCTGCGTGGGTTGCGCGATCGCTACGAAGCGCACCACCGCGTGCAGATCACCGACGAGGCCCTGAAGGCCGCGGTGGAACTCAGCACGCGGTACATCACGGCCCGCTGCTTGCCCGACAAGGCGATCGATGTGATTGACGAGGCCGGCGCCCGCGTGCGGCTCAAGAGCATGACGAAGCCGCCCAACCTGGCGGATATTGAAGAGCAGATCGAGCGGCTGAGCATCGAGAAGGATGAGGCTGTTAAGAATGCTGACTATGAGCGTGCCGCGGAGCTGCGCGACCAGGCCGAGGCGACGCGCAAGAAGAAGGAAGAGATGCAGAAGGCCTGGCGTGAGAGCGCCAAAGAGGTCGACGGCGTCGTTGATGAAGAGATGATTGCCGAGGTGATCAGCAAGATCACGGGCGTGCCGCTGACGCGTCTGGAGAAGAAGGAGGCGCAGCGCCTGCTGGAGCTCGAGAACGAGTTGCACAAGCGGGTGATTTCGCAGGATGAGGCCATCAAGGCGGTCGCCCGCGCGATCCGCCGTGCACGGTCGGGTCTGAAGGATCCGGCTCGTCCGATCGGGACGTTCCTGTTCCTGGGCCCGTCGGGTGTCGGTAAGACGCTGCTCTCGAAGGCGATTGCCGAGTTCATGTTCGGCAGCGAAGAGTCGCTCGTGCAGATCGACATGTCCGAGTACATGGAGAAGCACAACGTGTCGCGTTTGATCGGCGCGCCTCCGGGTTATGTCGGCTATGAAGAAGGCGGCCAGTTGACCGAGCGGATCCGCCGCCGGCCGTATGCCGTGGTGCTGCTGGATGAAATCGAAAAGGCCCACCCGGACGTGTTCAACATGCTGCTGCAGATCATGGAAGAGGGCCGCCTGACGGATAACGTCGGCCGCGTGATCGACTTCAAGAACACGATCTTGATCATGACGAGCAACATTGGTGCGGACCTGATCAAGAGCGGCGGCGCTCAGAAGTTCGGTATTCCGGTGAAGCGGAACGATGACCAGAACTTCGAAGAGATGAAGAAGAGCTTGCTGCGGGAAGTCGAGAAGTTCTTCCGGCCGGAGTTCATCAACCGTCTGGACGACACGATCATCTTCAAACCGCTGACGAAGGAAAACCTCTACAACATCATCGACATTGAGATGGCGAAGATGGCGAAGCGGTTGATGGAGCAGGGCATCAAGCTCGAGCTATCGGTTGAAGCCCGCGACTTCCTGATCGAGAAGGGCTACAACCCGGACTTCGGCGCGCGGCCGCTGCGTCGTGCGATTGAGCACCACATTGAAGACGCTTTGTCGGAATCGATCCTGCGGGGCGACTTCAAGGGCTTTGACCTGGTGAAGATCCAGCGCGATGGCGATAAGCTGAAGTTTGAGTCCGTGAATACCAAGGGCGATTCGGCTGCTGCCACCACGGGCGGCGCTGCTGCCAACGCGACGTAACCTGCAGGTACATGTGAGTTGAGTGAGGCCCGGCCAGATTGGTCGGGCCTTTTTTATTTGGCGTACTGCACGTTGAGCATGGCGCGGGTGACGGTGTTGACGGCGGGGGCGAGGTTGCGGAGGGCTTTGTTGCTGTTGCGGCGAAGCTTCATGAGGCTGCGGAAAAGCATGGGGCGGCGGGCGATCTTGCCGAGCAGGCGGGCGATATGCACATCGCCCTCGGGGGTGATGGCGCTGAGGATGGCCGGGTCGAGGGTTTCGGCATAGGTGTCGGACACGGCGCGGACGATGGCGAGCGGGAGGTTGTGCTCGTCGGCAAAGTCGCGGACCTGCTGGGCTTCCATCTCGACGACGTCGCCGCCGGTTTCGGTGTAGAGGGCGCTCTTGGCGGCGGGGGTGGCCAGCACGCGCTGGGCGGTGATGATTTTGCCACGCTGGATGGAATTGTCGAATTCAGCGGTGGGCGGGGCGTCGACGACGACCTGGCCGACAGCGAGGTGCGGGGAGAGGCCGCCGGCCAAACCTGCGAGGACGAGCGACGTACTACCAAAATCGAGGATCGCCTGGCAACAGGCGTCGAGGCCGGAAGCGCGGAGACCGATGACATGGAGACTAACATCGTCGTTCACACACGTACGCAACGTGGCGGCTTCGAACGGCAAGGGCACAAGTAAAGCAACATGAGCCATGAGATTTATCCTAACAAGTTTGCGCGGGGGTTGCTTGCTGAAAGTCCATGAAATGTTTAGAAAGACCCTCTGACTTTGGAGAAGGACGGAAATATGACGGCTTCTGCTTTTCGTAAAGATTATGTTGAACGGGTTTATGCCGGTGTGCTTGGGAAGATTATCGGCGTGTATCTGGGGCGTCCGATCGAGGGGTGGTCGTATGAGTCGATCATGAATCGCCTGGGGGAGATTCACTACTACATCAACCAGCATCCGAACCATCCGCAGAAGCCGCCGCTGATCGTGACCGACGATGACATCTCGGGGACGTTCGGATTTTTCCGGGCGCTCGAGGATCACGGCTACACGAAGGATCTGACGGCGGAGCAGGTCGGCAACTCGTGGCTTAACTACATCATTGAAGGGAAGACCGTGCTGTGGTGGGGCGGCATGGGCATGAGCACGGAACACACGGCGTTTGTGCGGCTGAAGAACGGCATCAAGGCGCCGCGGTCGGGCTCGATTGCGTTGAACGGGCCGGTGGTGGCGGAGCAGATCGGCGCGCAGATTTTTATCGATGCCTGGGGGATGTGCTGCCCGGGTGATCCGGCGCAGGCGGCGAAGCTGGCGCGGGCGGCTGGCAGCGTGTCGCATGATGGCGAAGCCGTGCATGGCGCGGTGATCGTGGCGACGCTGGTGGCGCAGGCGTTTGTGGAAAAAGATTTGAACAAGATGCTGGACACGTCACTGACGTTCATCCCGAAGGAGAGCGTCATTGCGCGGATGATCGGCGAGATCCGCGCGTGGGTGAAGCAGGACGGCGATTGGCGCAAGACGCGCGAGCGGATCGTGGAACATTACGGCTACGACAAGTTTGGCGGCAATTGCCACATGGTGCCGAACCATGCGCTGATTATTTTGGCGCTGCTGTACGCGCCGGATGATTTTTCCGAGGCGCTCAAGATTGTGAACACGTGCGGGTGGGACACGGACTGCAACTCGGCGAATGTGGGTTGCATCATGGGCGTGCGGCTGGGGCTGGATGCGCTGCAGAAGAGCCATGATTGGCGCGGGCCGGTGGCGGACCGGTTGTTCATCCCGACGGCGGAGGGGTCGCGGGCGTTGTCGGATGCGGTGATCGAAACGGATGCGATCGTGCGCAGCGCGACGCGGATGAACGGCGGGAAGTACACAGCACCGAAGAACGGGGCGCGGTGGCACTTCTCGTATCGCGGATCGGTGCAGGGGTGGGCGCCGCTGCTGAATGAGCTCGGCGCACCGACGTGCGGCGTGGCTTCGACGACGAGTCCGTTTAATCCGAGCGAGCATTGCCTGGCGATTTCGTTGACGACGATCGCGGCGCTGCAGACGGCGGGCGTGGCGGTGAACACGTGGTTCTTGCCGGAAGAGATCAACATGCCGGGCTACGGCTGCATTGGCAACCCGGTGCTGTATGCCGGGCAGACGGTGGTGGCGGACGTGATGCGTCAGCCATCGACGCCGGGGATGCTGCAGGCGCGGTTTGCGGTGACGCGGTTTGGTGCGGATGACAAGCCGGAAGTGATTCGCGGGCCGTGGCAATCGCTGGAGCCGGGCAAGCGGACGCAGGTGACGTGGCAGGTGCCGGACATGGCGGGGCTGCCGATTTATCAGTTGCGGATGGAGTTTTCGGGGGATGCGGCGTTCTGCACGGTGTTTGCGGATTCGGTGCGGATCAAGGGTGTGCCGAAGACAGCGCTGCTGCCGACGGATGAGAAGGTCACGGGCAAGCTGTGGCAGAACATCTGGGTGAACGGGCTGCATGCGCCGGGGCGGAATGGGATTTGGCGGAACAACGATACGTCGGTGCCGCACGATCGCGTGGGCTTGTGGGTGACGAGCGACAGCGAGTTGGGCAACATTTCGATCGGCGCTTTTGATTGGGCGAAGTATCGGTTCTCGGCCAACATTCATCTGCACCTCGCGGATCAGTTTGGCATTGCGGTGGGCTATCGTGGGCTGAAGCGGCTCGTGCGGTTGTTGCTGGACCGGTCGGGGCAGGCGGTGCTGGAGCAACTGGAGATGGACGGCACGAAGGAACTGGCGCGGGTGGCGTATCCGTGCGAGCTGTACAAGCAGTACGCCTTCGCGATCGACTACACGCCGGAAGGCATTCGGTGCAGCATCAACGGGATGGATCTCTTCGGCACGGTGACACTGGCGGAATGCCCAGCGGGCGGCGTGGGGGTGTGCGTCAGCGGCGGGCGGGTGTTGTTGTTGGATGCGCGAATCGAGTAGTTGGGTATTTGGTATTGGGTATTGGGTATTGGGTATTTGGGGGCGGTATCTCTGGAGATGCGCGAAGTCGCGAAGACGCTAAGACGCGAATCTCAGGATCTGAAATTTGAGATTTGAGGCGGGGAAACCAGCGCGGCGCGCTTGCACTCGCTTACGCTCGTGGTACTGAACCGGCGGCTACGCGCGGTGGTTGGGGCGTCAGGTGATGGCGATGAGGGCTAGGCCGTAGGGGGAGAGGTCGAGGGTGCCGTCGATGGAGTTGTCGGTGAGGAGGTCGATGCCGCGGAGGTTTTTGAGGGTGAGGGTGCGGTCTTCGGGGGTGTGGTTGAGGATGAAGAGGAGGCGGCGATCGGGGCCGACGCGTTCGAGGACTTCGATGCCGTCGGTTTGTTCAGCGAGCGGGGTGATGCGTTTCTCGGCGGCAAGGGCGGCGTAGAGGTCGATGAGGAAGGCATCGTCGGCGTCGGTGGCGAGGTAGTAGGCGCTGCCTTTGCCGAAGGTGTTGCGGGTGAGGCAGGGGCGGCCGGCGTACCAGTTGGTGGCATAGACGGCGAGAACCTGAGCGCCCTCGGTGTGGATGAGGTCGAAGAAGCGGTCGCAGTCGTAGGCGGTCTGGTGGCCGAGTCTGAAATTGTTGACGAGGCGCATGCGGTTGGGTTGTGAGCCGGGGGCGTGGCAGTCGATTTCTTCGGCCCAGATGCCGAGGAGTTTGCGCAAGGGTGCGGGGTAGCCACCGGGGTAGACGAGGTCGCTCTCGTTGACGAGGCCGGAGAGGTAAGTGGTGACGAAGGTGCCGCCGGCGTTGACGAAGGCTTCGATCTTCCTGGCTTCGTTGAGTTTTGTTTTGAGTTGTTCAGGCGAGCCTTGGTGGGGGAAGGTGCCGCTTTTGACCATGTACCAGACGGGGGCGATGAGGATGTCGTATTGGGACCAGTCGTCATCGGTGCGGACGAGGTTGACGGGGATGTTTTGGCGCCAGAGGGCGCGGTAGTGCTTGCCGATGGTGGTGACGTAGTTTTTGTCGTGGCTGAAGCCTTGGGAGCCTTCGAAGGCCCAGCGGCACTCGGTGTCGTAGAGGATGCCGATGCGCGCGGGCGTGACGGTGGTGCCAATGAGGTGGCGCGAGAGTTTGTTGAGTTCCGCGCCGAGGGCGGCGACTTCCTGGAAGACGCGGGGCTTTTCGGTGCCTTCGTGTTCGATGATGGCGCCGTGGTATTTCTCAGAGCCGCCGAGGCCGCGGCGGAACTGGAAGTACATGGCGGAATCGGAGCCGTGGGCGATGGCCTGGTAGGACCAGAGGCGTAGGACGCCGGGGGGCTTGAGCGTGCCGTGGCCTTGCCAGTTGGTGGCGCTGGGGGATTGTTCCATGAGGAGCCAGGGCTTGTTGGATTTGAGGCCGCGCATGTAGGCGTGGGCGAAGGCGACCTGAGACATATCGCCGCCAAGGGTGGGGTAGCAGTCCCAGGAGATGTAGTCGATGACGTCGGCTTGCTTGGCGTAGTCGACGTGGGGGAAGAAACCCATCATGTTGGTGGTGACGGGGATGTTGGGCGAATGGGTGCGAAGCGTGGCGATCTCGTGCTTCATGAACTCGGTGCACTGGTGGGATTGGAAACGCTTCCAGTCGAGGACCTGGCCGTTGAAGTTGTTGGGGTAGCCGGTGCGTTCCCAGTTGGGGTGGACTTCGTCCCAGGAGGAGAAGGTGTTGGACCAGAAGGCGGCCCACCACTGGACGTTGAGGTTGTCGAGGGTGCCGTAGCGGGCTTTGAGCCAATCGCGCCAGGCGGCGACGCAGAGGTCGCACCAGCAGTCGTTATGGTACTCGTTGCTGATGTGCCACATGGCGAGGGCGGGGTGCTTGGCGTAGCGCTGGGCGAGCGCGGTGTTGATGCGGGCGACGTGCTCGCGGTAGATGGGAATGGTGTGGCAGAAGCGCTGGCGGCAGCCGGGCTCGCCGCGGACGCGACCTTTGTCGACTTGGAGAATCTCGGGGTGTTTTTTGAGGAGCCAGCGCGGGGGGCTGCTGGAGGGAGTGGCGAGGTTGATGGCGATGCCGTGTTTTTCGGCGCGGTCGAAGGTGCGGTCGAGCCAGTCGAAGTCGTAGCGGCCTTCGGTGGGTTCAAGCTTGGCCCAGGCGAAGATGGCGACGCTGAGGGCGTTGACGTTGGCGAGTTGGGCGAGGCGGAAGTCGTCTTCGAGGACGTGCTGGTCGTGCTGCCATTGGTCGGGGTTGTAGTCGGCGCCGTGCCAGAGACGGGAGAACTTGGGGGCGATGGAGGGCATGGATTGGCCTTTGTGAGTCGGATAGTGGTTAGTGGTTAGCCGCCGGTTTTTTCGGCGTAGGCTTGGACGATGTTTTGGACGAGGCGGTGGCGGACGATGTCGCCTTTCTCGAGGGTGACGAAGCTGATGCCTTTGACGTGGCGGAGGGTGCGGTGGGCGTCGGTCATGCCGGAGACCTGGCCGGGCTCGAGGTCAACCTGGGAGGGGTCGCCGGTGACGATCATTTTGGATTTTTCACCCAGGCGGGTGAGGAACATGAGCATCTGTGAAGGCGTCGTGTTCTGGGCTTCGTCGAGGATGATGCAGGCCTCGTTGAGGGTGCGGCCGCGCATGTAGGCGAGGGGGGCGACTTCGATGATGTCGTTGGCCATGTAGCGGCGGATTTGTTCAAAAGACATCATGTCGGAGAGGGCGTCGAGGAGCGGGCGGAGGTAGGGATTTACTTTTTCTTCGAGGGTGCCGGGGAGGAAGCCGAGTTTTTCGCCGGCTTCAACCGCGGGGCGAACGAGGACGAGGCGGCGGATGACGGAGCGGCGGAGGAGCGAGACGGCGGCGGCGACGGCGAGGAAGGTTTTGCCGGTGCCAGCGGGGCCTTCGCAGAAGACCAGGTCGTTGTGCATGATGGCGTCGACGTAGCGTTGCTGGCCTTCGGATTTGGCGCGGATGAAGTTGCCGCGGGCGGCGACGTCGAGGTCGCGGCCGGCGTGTTCGGCGGAGTCGCCGGCGACTTCGGCGGAGACGTGCTTGATGATGTCGAGGAGTTGTTCGCGGTCGATGTGGGTGTGGTGTTTGAGGTAGCGTTGGAGTTCGCCGAGGACGGCGGCCGCGCGGGAGACGGCGGGCGGTTCGCCGGAGATGCGGAGGACGCCGTCGCGCGCGACGAGGTGGACGCCGAGCAATTCGCGGAGGAGGCGGAGGTTGCGGTCGGCGGAGCCGAGGAGGGCGTGATGGTCGACCGAGGAATCGATAGCGAGGTTTAAGTTCAAGCGAGACCTTTCAGCAGGGCAGGCGCCGCCACGAGGAGGCGCATGGGGCATTATAAGCCTGTGAGGCGTCGCTGTCGTTTGGGAAGTTAAGTTGGCTGGGGCAATCGCCGATGCGAACCGATGAGGTTCATGTCATGAAACACCTTTATCAGATACTGGCGTTTCACCCGATCGAGGCCGCGGCAAGCATTTCGCCGCGGCTGGCTGGGAAACTGCACGAGAAATCGATCGTGGTCGGGCTGCTGCTGATACTGGTGGCGGCGATGAACATTGTGGATCTGTTGTACACGTTGTTTGCGCATCGCATCGGGTTGCTGAAGGAAATGAACCCGCTGGCGGAGTCGTTTTTGGCGCAGGACCTGACGTCGAGCCTGGTGGCGTATAAGTTGTTGATGGTGCTGGCGGGGAGTTTTTTGTTGTGGCGGCTGCGCGAGAACCGCTGGGCAGTGCCGGCGTGTTGGGTGCTGGTGGCCGTGTATGGCGGGCTGACCGTGCTGTGGTACTTTTGGGTGCGGGACGTGCACTACATTTTCGAAACGATGCTGGTGCTGAACAATCGCACGGGGTTGTAACGGGGCACGACGTATGAATTGGCCACAAATGACGCGAATAAACACAAATTTGTGCTGATCGGTGGCAAGGGGAGATTGGGAATTAGCGGCGGATCGAGACGTTGAGGATGAGGCCGGTGGCGACCATGTTGGTGAGGAGGGAACTGCCGCCGTAGGAGATGAAGGGGAGGGCGATGCCGACGACGGGGCCGGAGCCGGTGGTCATGGCGATGTTGATCATGGCCTGGAAGAGGATGAGCGAGGCGAGTCCGGCGACCATGACGCGCCCGAAGGGGTCGGAGGCGGCAGCGCCTATTTCGATCGACGCGCCCATGAAGGCGAGATAAAAGAGCAAGATGAGGACGCAGCCGACGAAGCCCCATTGGGTGGCGACGACGGCGAAGATGAAGTCGGTGTGGGCTTCGGGCAGCAGGCCATGGCGGATGTGTGTGGCTTCTTCGAGGCCGAGGCCGGTGGTGCCGCCGCTGCCGATGGCGACGATGGATTGGTACTGCTGGTAGCCGGGGCCTTTGCGGTGGGCGGGGTCGTCGACGTTGAGGACTTGCTTGACGAAGCTTTGGATGCGTTTCTGTTGGTATTCCCGGAGGAGGGGGTAAGCGCCGGGGAGGGCGGCGGCGGCGACGATCGCGATGATCAGGAGGTGGCGGAGCTTGGCCCCGGCGGCGACGAGCATGGCGAAGAGAACGAGCGGGAAGAGGAGAGCGGTGCCGAGGTCGGGCTCGATCAGGATGAGGCCGAAGGGGACGATCATGAAGGCGAAGGGGCCGAGGAGGCCGGACCAGGTGTCGATGTCTTTGCGGAAGCGCAGGTACCAGGCGAGGGCCATAACGAAGGTGACCTTAGCGACTTCGGATGGCTGAAAAGCGACGTGGCCGGGGAGATCGAACCAGCGGCGCGAGCCGTTGATGGGCTCAGTGAAGAGAACTGCAACGAGGAGGACGATGGCGAGGCCGAAGAGAGCGTAGGCAATCTGCCCGAGGTGCTGGTAATGGAACAGGAGGACGGCGGCCATGACGCCGATGCCGATGAGGATATGGACTTGCTGTTGGGCCGCTTTGTCAGGCTTGGACAGACCGATGGCGAGGATGCTGGCGGTGCAGAGCAGCGCGATCGTGAGGAGGATGGGCCACGCCACGCGGGTGGTGAGAACGCGTTTGAAAAGTTGTTGAGCGGTGGTCACGCGCGAGCGTCCTTGCCGGCGGTTTGAGCAACGGTTCTAACAGCATCGGCGATTGTACCCGATTGACGCGAGAATCACTGCGCGACGCGGACTTCGTCGATGACGCGCTGCTTGGTGTAGCTGTCGCGGAGGACGACGGGCTTGGTCGGACGCGATGGTGAAAAAATGGCGAGGACGGGGATGGACTGACCGCCGAGCTTGCGGTTGAGGGCGTCGGCGGGCGGGTTGTCTTGCGTGAGATCGGCCTTGAGGAGCAAGGCGTTCTCAGCACGGAAAGCTGCTTGGACGTCGGCGGTGTTAAGGACGAGTTTCTCGAGCGCGCGGCAGTTGATGCACCAGTCGGCGGTCCAGTCGATGACGACGGGGCGGCCGTCTTTGAGGGCGGCATCGAGCAGGGCGATGTTGAAGGGTTGCCAGGCGCCGTCAATTCTTCCGGGCGACCAGGCGCTGCCGGATTGTTTGCCCATGGTAAAGAGCGGCCAGGCGAGGAGGAGGCCGAGGATGACGACGACGGCGCGGATGGACCAGATGCGCGTGCGGGTCATGTTGTAGGTGGGGAGTTGGCCCCAGCCCCAGCAGATGAGGCCGATGAGGACGGCGCCGAGGAGGACGTAGGGCCAGTAGCCGACGTTGGGCACGAGGGTCATGAGGTAGACGGCGACGCCGATCATGACGATGCCGAGGGCTTGCTTGAGAAGTTCAGACCAGCGGCCAGTGCGGGGGAGTTTGTCGAGGCCGGCGGGGAAGGCGGCGAGGACGATGTAGGGGATGCTCATGCCGACACCGACGAGGGCGAGGGCGAGGACGGTGACCCACGCGGGTTGGAGGAGCGCCCAGGCGAGGACGGGGCCGAGGAACGGCGCGCTGCAGGGCGTGGCGAGGATGGTGGCGAGGAGGCCGTTCATGAAGGAGCGGCTGTAGCCGTGGCTTGCGGTGCTGACGTTGGCGTCGGCGGCGTAGACGGCTTGGGGCGGGTTGATGGTCCAGATGCCGAGCATGGAGAGTGCGAGGGCGAGGACGAAGTAAGCGATGCCGATGAGGAAGGCGGTGCTTTGGAATTGCTGGCCATAGAAGAGGCCGAAGGTGCGGAGGAGGAGTGCGAGGAGGACGAAGAGGCTGACGACGCCGAGGGAGAAGATGATGGCGTGGGTGATGGCGAGGGAGCGTTTGCCGTGGGCCTGCTGGACGAGGCTGAGGACTTTGAGCGGGATGACGGGGAGGACGCAGGGCATGATGTTGAGGATGGCGCCGCCGGCGAGGGCCATGAGGGCGATCTGCCAGAAGGCGTATTGTTCGCGGTTGTGGGGGGCGTAGTCCCGCTGGGCGATGAGGGCGAGCTGCTGGTCGCTGGAGAGGAGGTTGGCCACGGCGGCGGTGGTGGTTGTTGGGGCGGGCTTGGTTGCTTGAGTTTCGGGCGGGAACGTTTTGGTGGCGAGGAATTTTTGGTTGCGCGCGGCGGCGAATATCCCGGCGGGAGCGACGGCCATTGAGCCTTGTTCACCGATCGAGAATGACACGTTCAAACGCGTGGTGCGCGGTGGGAGGCAACTGGTGTCGTCGCAGGCTTGCGAGCGGATGGCGAGCGTGACGGTGCGCTCGCCGAGCGCGGCATCTTTGGCGACATTGAGCGTGGCGAGCACGTAGATGCGGCCCTGGTAGATGGCGAGTTTTTCGAGTTCGCTCAGCGACTTGTCGACTTTCTTCTCGACGTGTTGGGGGTATTTCACTTCGCCGAGGGTAATGCCGGCAGCGCCGGGCGAGGTGACGGCGAGCGGAACGAGGTTTTCTTCGAGGGGTTGAGCGCTTTGGAGTTTGTAGCCATCGGCGACGTCGATTTGGATGGCAACATCGACGCTGTCGCCGGGGCGGACGAGGGTGCGTTCAATGTGGGCTTTGGCATCGATCTGGGAGAGCGCATCGGCGCGAACGGATTGCGCCCACATCAGCAGGAGCATGCAGAGCAGAATCGACCAGAGTTTGCACATCGTTACCTCACCTGTGCAGAGATTGTACGCACGTGGGGGGTGGCTGTCAGATGCGATGGTGTAGGCCGCCCCAGGCGAGGGTTGCGAGGCGTGATGTGGCATTGCTGCTATTGACCCGGGTGCGGGTGGTCGATACTCTAAGTAGTTCGCGTTGAGCGCTGTTTTGCGGCGTTTGGCGTGAGATCAGGAGAGATGGCCGAGCGGCTTAAGGCGCCGGTTTGCTAAACCGGTGTACGGGCTTAAACCTGTACCGCGGGTTCAAATCCCGCTCTCTCCGTAAAATGCAAGGGCTGTGATTCCTTTGTGGTGTCACAGCCCTTTGTGTTTTTGCGGTTGGCCGGGCGCTGGCTGCGCGTCGCGGGTTTTTGGCTTGGTTTGTGGTAAACTGCAAGGGTCGAGGTTCATTTCTGACCGTTGTGGCTGGACGACATTCTCGTGGGGCCGCTCACGCTGGCACGCTGGCGCCGCTGCTGCTTGCGCAGCAACAATGGGTCGTCCATCTCCGCTGGCTTGCTGGCATCGCCATCATCAGCCTCGGCACCATCGACGCCGCCACGCTCCAACTCTACGCCCGCCCCTGGCATTTCCTCCTCGTTGGCCTCGTCGTTCTCGCCTACAACACCTTCATCGCCTGGCAGCTCCGCCGCTCCTCCGCCACACACTGGTCGCGCGCACGCCTCACCCGCCTCGTCTGGACCCAAATCCTCCCCGACCTCGCCTGCCTCACCGCGCTCACCCTCTGGACCGGCGCCTACGCCTCGCCCCTCCGCGGCTTCTATGTCTTCCACATGGTCTTCGCCTCGCTGCTGCTTCGCCGCAACATGGCCCTCGCCGTCGCCGGCGTCGCGATCATCCTGCTTGAAGGCTCCTCGCTCCTCTTCGTCGGCGTCACGCCTACCCGCAACGAACTCCTCTACGCCGCCGGCTCCGACGTCACCCTCCTCGTCACCGTTTACCTCGCCAACAAAATCACCCGCCAACTCCGCCGCCAACGCCGCGACCTCATCCGCAAGAACGCCAAGATCCGCCGCATGAGCGCCCGCCTTAAGAAACATCAGCAAGTCCTGATGCAAACCGAAAAAATGAACGCCATGGGCCACATGGCCGCCGGCATCGCGCACGAAGTCGCCAACCCCCTCGCCTCCATGGACGGCCTGCTGCAACTCATCGAACGCCGCCCCGAATCCCTCAAACCCGAAACGGTCTCCCGCCTGCGCGAGCAAGTCGCCCGCATCAACGGCATCGTCCGCCAACTCACCAACTTCGCCCACCCCGGCCGCCTCGGCGCCAACAGCAGCAGCGAAGACCGCACCGAGGCCAACGGCTGGCGCACGGGCTCGCTGAATGATGTCGTCCGCGCCGCGCTTGAAGTCGCCCGCTTCGATCGCCGCATGAAGTCCGTCCAGGTCCAGCAAGACCTCGCCGGCGATCTCCCCCCGGTCATGATGCAACCCGACGCCCTCCAGCAAGTCGTCCTCAATCTGGTTATCAACGCCCTCGACGCCATGGCCAACCTGCCCAACGCCCGGCTGCTCGTGCGCAGTTGCACCCGCGATGGGGGGGCCACGCTCGACATCCACGACACCGGCCACGGCGTCCCGGCCAAGATCGCCGCCCGTATCTTTGAGCCCTTCTTCACCACTAAGCCCGTCGGCCAAGGCACCGGCCTTGGATTATCCATCAGTTACAGCATCGTGGCCAAGCATGGCGGCCGCCTGTCCGTGGCCAGCCCCAGCACGCAATTTGGCTCCGGCTCGTGCTTTACGCTGACCATCCCCGCCATTCCCGCCGCGGATTCTCAACCCCGAGAAGCCAAAACATCGCCAGTTTCCGAGGTTGAGAAATCTGGCTAAGAATGTCCATTATTAGGGTGAAAACGGCGTTTTTGCTGGCATGAAGCGTGCTTATTGCCTCTGCGGTACCACGTTGCAGAGGTCGTTTCATGAAACCCCGGCCCCGGGTCATCACACTCCTCCTTTTTTGGCTGTTAGTCCTTGCGCCATCATGCCTTAACGCGGCCGAAGTCAGCCCCGTCGATATCGAGAACCGCCGTTGCCAAAACTGCCACGGCCAAAGCCACATCGGCCAGCTTACTCCCCGCGAACGCGCCGCCATGGTCGCCCCCGCCGCTCCGGTCGCCAACCCGCCTGCCGCTCGCCCCGGCCTGCATGTGCCCCCAACCGCCCTCGCCGCCAGTGTTCACGGCAAACTCGCCTGCACTTCCTGCCACACCGAGGCCAAGTCGCTGCCCCACGCCGCCGACCTGAAAACCCCGACCTGCAACACCGCCGGCTGCCACGCCAAAGAAAACGCCAGCGTCATCCAAGGCGCGCACGCCGCGGCCGCCGCCAAGGGCGACAAGAACGCCCCGACCTGCGTCACCTGCCACGGCGGCCACAACATTCTCAAAAAGTCCGAGCGCAACTCCAAAACCTTCCCCCTCAATGCCGTCAAAGTTTGCGGCGATTGCCACCAACAGCACCAGACCCCCAGCCCCGGCCAGGGCGAAGCGACCAAGGGCAACGTCGGCTCTTACCTTGATAGCGTTCACGGCCGCGCGGTCACTAAAGCCGGCCTGCCCATGGCCGCCACCTGCGCCGATTGTCACAACGCCCACGACGTTCGCCCCGCCAAAGACCCGCAATCACCCGTAAATCGCCAGCACGTGCCCGACACCTGCGGCAAGTGCCACGTTGGCGTTCAAGAGATGTACGCAGGCAGCGTCCACGGCCAGAACCTCGCCGCCGGTAAGAAAGACGCCCCCGTCTGCTCCGACTGTCACACCAGCCACGCGATCACCCGCGCCGATTCGCCCCACTTCATGAAAGACATCGTCGCCGAGTGCGGCACGTGCCACGACAAGCCCATGCCCGGCTCGCGTGAAAAAGCGTCGCTCTACGACACCTACCGCGCCAGCTATCACGGCCAGGTGCAGCGCCTTGGAAGCGATCGCGCCGCCCGTTGCAGCAGTTGCCACGGCGCACACGACATTCAGCGAATCAACGCGCCCAACTCGCGCCTCAATGAAGCCAACAAGGTCCGCACATGCCAGTCCTGCCACCCCGGCGCTGACGCCAAGTTCGCCTCCTTCGCGCCGCACGCGGACTTCCGCAACTCCGACCGCTACCCCATCCTCCACTACGTGTACCTGTACTTCGTTGTGATGATGAGCGCCTCCTTCGGCTTCTTCGGCCTGCACTGCGTCTTCTGGGCCGTGCGCAGTTTCATCGAGCGTATGAAGCACGGCCCGCACCCCAAGATCACCTACGAAAAAGGCAAAGCCATTCGACGCTTCAACCGCGTTGACCGCATCAATCACGCCCTCGTGATCATCAGCTTCTTCGGCCTCACCCTCACCGGCCTGCCGCTGCTCTACTCCGACAAGGGCTGGGCCGCACTCATGATGAAGTTCTTCGGCGGCGTGCAGGCGGCGGGACTGCTTCACCGCATGTTCGCCATCATGCTCATCATCAACTTCATCATTCACGGCGTCGGCGTGTTCAACCGCTTCCGCAAATATGGAATCAAGCAAATGCTCTTTGGTCCCACCACCATGCTGCCCCGCCTCAAAGACCTCAAGGACCTGCTCGGCATGTTCCGCTGGTTCTACGCCGGCGGGCCCAAGCCCAAGTTCGACCGCTGGACCTACTGGGAAAAATTCGACTACATGGCCGAAGTCGGCGGCTCCGGCATCATCGGTCTCTCCGGCCTGCTGCTCTGGTTCCCGGTCTTCTTCAGTCAGTTTGTGCCCGGCTGGATGTTCAACGTCGCCACCATCGTCCACGGTTTTGAGGCTCTCCTCGCCGTTGGCTTCATCTTCACCATCCACTTCTTTAACGCCCATCTGCGCCTCGAGAAATTCCCCGTCGATGATGTGATGTTCACCGGCCGCCTGCCGGAAGAAGAATTCAAACACGAACGCGGTGCCGAATACGACCGGGCCGTGGCCACCGGTGAGATTGAGAAACTGCGCACCGATCCGCCGCCCGCATGGTACCGCCACATCGCTGTGGCCGCAGGCATCATCGCGATGACCATCGGCACGACCATCGTGGTGCTGATCATCCTCGCGGCACTGGGCATCGTGTGAGCGAAAACGGGGTCGGACCCCGTTTTCTTTCGTCTTGCAGACGAGGTCTCTATGACGACCGAAAACACAACCGCCGCTACGACGGTGGCAAAACGGCCCTTCTGGCAGCGCGTGCTCGGCATCAAACGCCGCAACGCCGGGGCGCGCCTCGGCTTCATTAAGTTTGCACCGACACGGTGGGGACTCGTCCTCATCATCATGATCACCATGGCCGGCGGCATGGCTGCGTTCGCCGAATACTCCATGCAGCCCGACTTCTGCCGCTCCTGCCACCTCATGGAGCCGTACTTCACCGCCTGGCATGACTCCAAACACAAGAACGTCCCGTGCGTGCAATGCCACTTCGAGCCCGGCTTCGGCAACACGGTCTATGGAAAATTCCAGGCATCGAGTCAGGCCGTCAAATACATCACCCAAACCTACGGCTCAAAGCCGCACGCCCAGATCAGCGATAAAAGCTGCCTGCGCAGCGAGTGCCACGAAACCCGCGTCCTCCAAGGCAAGGTCAACTGGAAAATTCCCACCGAGCGCGGTGGGGAGGTCACCATCAAGTTCGACCACACGCCGCACCTCACCAGCAATCGCCGCGGTGTGTCTGAGCTGCGCTGCGTCAGCTGCCACAGCCAGATGGTTCAGGGCAAACACATCGTCGTCACCACCGACACCTGCTTCCTCTGCCACTTCAAAGGCCTCAAGCATGGCCGCGACGACCAGACCATCGGCACCTGCCAAGGTTGCCACGATGCGCCCAAGCGCGAGATCCGCCTCGCCACCGGCAGCTTTACGCACCAGGAATACGTGGACAAAGGCGTGCTCTGCCAGAACTGCCACGCCGACACCGTCCGCGGCGAAGGCAAAGTCCCGCAGCAAACCTGCTGGAACTGCCACAACCAGACCGACCAGATCGCCCGCTACGGCGAGACCGCGACCATGCACAAGCTGCACGTCAGCAAGCACAAGGTCGAATGCAGCTCGTGCCATGTGCAGATCGAGCACTCGCTGATCGCCGGCGCCCGCGAAGACAGCACGCCGCACGCACGCTTCAGCAAAGACTCCGGTGCCTGCGGCCAATGCCACGAACAGACACACATGGGCCCCAAGGAACTCTACCGCGGCCAGGGTGGGCGCGGCGTGCCTGAGATGCCCAGCCCCATGGCCCGCTCACGCGTCAACTGCATCGCCTGCCATGTGAATAAGAAGCTCGAAAACCAGAACGCCGATGTCGTCGGCCAGACGTACGTCGCCACGCAAGACCGCTGCAACTATTGTCATAAAGAGAAATATCAGGGCTCGCTTGATGAATGGCGCAAGACCATCGCGACGCACCAGGCCAAGGCCGATGCGGCGCTGCTGTCCGCTCAGCGCGCACTCGCGAAGGCCACGCTCGCGCCTGAACGCGAACTCGAGGTAAAACGCCTGCTGGGTGATGCCGAGCATAACGTGCGCTTCGTCAAGCTGGGCCACGGCGTTCACAACGTCACCTACGCGACTGCTCTCCTCAATGTCGCAGTCGAACGCTCCACCGCCGCGGAGAAACTGATCGCCGAGAAAAAATGATCGACACCCGCGCCCCCATCTTCACCGCAAAGCCCCCTGACTACGTCAGGGGGGCCACACTGCGCTCACTACGCGCAGTGCTTGGCCTTGTTTCGCTTTGCCTTGTCTTGGCGTTTGTAACCGCATGCAGCCGCGACCCCGCACCCGCCACGCAACCCACCACCCAGGCCGCCGTGGTCGCCGTGCCCCCCGCGCCCAAGCCCACCGGCAAACTTCCCGAATCCGCCTCTTGCGTCACCGCCGAGTGTCACGCCCGCTTTAAAAACGACCGCCAGATTCACGGCCCCGTGGCCACCGGCAGTTGCATGTCCTGCCACCAGCCCGACCGCGGCAACCACACCTATCCGCTCGCGCGCGACGGCAACGCCACCTGCAACTTCTGCCACGCCGTCACCGGCACCAAGAAAGTCCAGCACGCCTCGGTCCATCAACAACACGACGGCAAGGGCGGCTGCACGACCTGCCACGATCCGCATAGTGCACAGACCAAGTTCCTGCTCGTGTCGCTCAGCACCGAATCGCTCTGTGCCAAGTGCCACACGCTGCCGCTTAAAAAGCACGCCCACGAGCCCTTCGCTGCCGGCCAGTGCACCGTCTGCCATGAATCACACCAGTCCGACAACCGCAAACTTCTCCGCAGCGGCGAGGGTGCCGACCATTGCTTCGGCTGCCACGGTGATCGCAAGAAACTCCTCGCCACTTCGCCGCACGTGCACAAGGCCACCGCCGGCAAATGCGACATGTGCCACGGCGCGCACACCACCGACCACCCGCGCCAACTCGTCAAATCCGTCAGCGACACCTGCATGGGCAGTTGCCACGCCGACATGAAAAAACAAATCGCCACCGCCCCGCGCGTGCACGGCGCACTCGATGAATCCGCCGGCTCCTGCGCCAGCTGCCACGACGCCCACTACTCCCAGCACGCCAAGGTGCTCAAGAAACGCGAAGACCAGCTCTGCATGACCTGCCACGACAAACCGCAAAAGGCCCCCGACGGCCGCACCATCGCCGCCATGACCAACGTGCTCAAATCCAAGAACCTCCACGGCCCCGTGAAGAGCGGCGACTGCGGCGAGTGCCACCAGCCGCATGCCTCAACGCAGCGCCACCTGCTCAAGGCCGAGTTCCCCGAAACGTTCTACGCCAGCTTCGATGAGAAGATTTACGCCTTGTGCTTCCGCTGCCACGACAGCGCCGTCGTGAAGAACGAAAAGAGCGTGCAGACGAACTTCCGCGACGGCGAGCGCAACCTGCACTTCGTGCATGTGAACCGCTCCGAGCGCGGCCGCACCTGCAAAACCTGCCACGACATGCACGGCTCCGATCTGCCCAACCACATGGCCGAGAAAGTCCCCTTCGAAGGCAGCAAGTGGGCCATGCCGATGAACTATGAGGTAAATGCCAGCGGCGGCACGTGCACGCCCGGCTGTCACGAAGAAAAATCCTATCAACGCAAAAAAGTCGACTTGCCGGCACCGGCCAAGCGAGGTGGTTCATGATGACGATACACAAGCTATTCTTCTTCGCGGCGCTGCTGCTCGCGGCCACCGCCTATGCCAAGCCCGAGCGCCCGACAACCGCCATCGATATGAAGAACTGCGTCACCGCCGAGTGCCACGTCAAGGTTAAGGACTACAAGGTCGTTCACGGCCCCGTCAACGTCAACGCCTGTGATGCTTGCCACAAAGTCGCCGACGTCCAGAAGCACACCTTCACCCTCACGCGCGAAAAGTCCCAGGTCTGCACCTTCTGCCACAAAGTCGACACCGGCAACGCCAAGGTCGTGCACAAGCCCGTCGCCACCGGCGACTGTCTCCCCTGCCACGATCCCCACGGCGGCAAAACCGCGAAGTTCATCCGCGGCGGCACCACGCGCGACATGTGCCTCACCTGCCACACCGACTACAAAGACAAACTCAAACGCAAACACCTCCACGGCCCGGTCGCTGCCGGCGCCTGCGAGTCCTGCCACGTCTCCCACGCCGGCGAACACAAGAATCTCCTCGTCGCCAACGGCAAAGAGCTCTGCATGACCTGCCACAAAGAGATGGGCGACCAACTTAAAAAAGCCAAGGTTGCGCACAGACCCGTCGTTGATGGCGAGTGCTCCCAATGCCACGAGTCTCACGCCAGCAACTTCGCTATGCAGACCAAGGCCCCGCCCGCGGAGCTCTGCACCAGCTGCCACGCGCATGAAAAAATCAAAACCGTCGCCACCACCGCCAAGCACAAACACAGCGTCGTTATGAAGGACCAGGCCTGCATGACCTGCCACACCGCCCACGGCGCCACCATCGCCAAGCTCATGAAGGACGAGCCCGTCGACGTCTGCCTCAAGTGCCATAACGTCCCCGTGAAAACCCCCGATGGCCGCCAGGTCGCCGCCGTCTCCGAAGTCAAAAACCCCAAGCTCAACAAGCACGGCCCCGTCAAAGACGGCAGCTGCAACGGCTGTCACAACGTTCACGGCGCCGACGTCACCCGCCTGCTCACCAAAGAATATCCCGAGACCTTCTACGCCAAGTACAACCAGGACAACTTCGCCATGTGCTTCACCTGCCACGACAAAAAGCTTGTCGAAGCCAAAGACGCCGAAGGCCTCACCGGCTTCCGCGACGGCACACGCAACCTCCACTTCGTCCACGTCAACAAAGAACGCGGACGCACCTGCCGCGCCTGCCACGACACCCACGCCAGCGGCAACCCGCTCCACCTCCGCGACACCGTCCCCTTCGGCCAGTGGCAAATGCCCATCGGCTTCAAAAAATCCGACACCGGCGGCTCCTGCGCGCCCGGCTGTCACAAAGAGTTCTCATACGATCGCAAGGCCGCGACCTCGCAGCCCGCGACCACGGAGAAAAAACCATGAAACGCGTACTCGCCTTCTCGCTCGCCTGTCTCATCGCCGCCGCAGCCTACGCCGACAGCCCCAGCGTCCTCGTCTTCGTCCGCCCCGATCAACCCCAAAGCGACAAGGCCATCGCCCAGGTCGCCGCCTCTCTAAAAGACCGCGCCGACCTCCAGGTCACCGCCATCGTCTCCGGTGAAGACGCCGACACCCTCATCAAAAAACTCGCCGGCAAATGGCCCTTCAAAACCGCCGTTGACGCAAAGTACGACATCAGCGGCAAGCACGGCGTCAAGGTCTGGCCCACCACCGTCCTGCTCAAACCCGACGGCACCGAGGCCGGCCACATCGGCGGCCTGCCCGCCAGCTACGCCCGCGACCTCGCCGCTTACCTCCAATTTGCTGAAGGCAAAATCACCAACGACGAACTCCAAAAACAACTCGCCAACACCGCCACCGTCGGCGATTCCCCCGACCAAAAAGCCCTGCGCCACATCGAAGTCGCCCAGCGCCTCGCCCAGAAAGGCTCCAAAGACGCCGCCCTCGCCGAACTTGCCAAGGCCATCGCCTTCAACCCCGCTGAATCTGCAACGCGTATCGCCCTCGCCCGCACCCACCTCATGCTCGGCCAATCCGCCCCCGCTGAAAAAATCCTCGCCGATCTCCCCGCCACTGCCGAAATCCGCACCCTCTCCGGTTGGGCCGCCGTGCAGGCCGGCCGCTGGTCTGATGCCAAAAAGCTCCTCGCCGATGCCGTGAAACTCAACCCCCAGCCCGCCGAAGCCTTCTACCTCCTCGGCCTCGTCGCCACACAAGAAAAAGACCACGCCGCCACCGCCGATTACTTCCGCAAAGCCTTCGAGCACACGCCCGCCGGCCGCGCCCTCATCGCCGGTCAATAACCCCAACACGCCCCGCCGCACTCAGTTGTACGACAGCCCCGCGTGATTCTTGTTGTGGCACTTCAAGTAGCAGCTGTTGTTCGTATTGTTGAACTCCAGCTTCTGCGTCGCCGTCTCCGGCTGCACAATGTTCGTGTTGAAGTTGATCAAGTGCGAGTTCTTCGCCGTCGTCCCCTGCGTCGACGATATCCCGTGCGAATCATGACACGCCGCGCACGGCGTCTGCTTCTCCTTCACATGCTTCTTATGCATCTCGCCCGCCTTCGACGTCGGGTTGTCAATCAGCTTGCTGTTGTCGTGGCACTTGAAGCACAAGGCATACGCGCCCGTCGAATACGGCGTGTAGTCCGCCGTCTCATACCGCGCAATCAACATCCCCGCCCACGTTGATCCATGCGGCCCGTTCGGACCGCTGCCGCCCGCCTTCTTGCTCGTCTCGCTCCCGTGGCAATCGCTGCAATAGATGATCGAGTCCGTCGTATACCCCGGCCGCAAACTCGGCACGTTCGTGTTCTTGCCCTTCGCCCCCACCGGATGAAACGATATCGCGTTCGAACTGAACACCAACCGCAGATTCCGCTGCGTGATCTGCCGCGGCAAAATCGTCGTCGTGTCCGCCGCTTTGTCCGCATGGCACTTGAAGCACACCTCATACTCATACTGCGCCGGCGACACCGTCCCGCCCGCCAGGCTCACCCCGCTCACGTTCCCCAGCGTCGACTGAATCGCGGGCGCGATGCTCGCTGTCGCCGTCTTCATCGTGTGCTGCTCGTGACAGTCCTTGCAGTCCACGTTGTTCGGCTCATGGTTCGATAAGTTCACCGCGCTCTTCGTGTCGTGGCTGTACGCCTTGTTCACCACCGCGCCCACGTTCACGCCCTGCCCCACGCCCACCGCGCCGCTGTGGCAGGTCAAACACGTGTCGCTCACCGTCGCCTTCCCCAGCAGATACGGCCCGCTCGGCGCTGTGTGCGTCTTGTGGCAGTTGCTGCACGTCGCATCGTGCGTGGCCAGGTTCGTCGTCCCCATGCTATGGCACGTCGCGCACAACCCGCCGTTGCTGTTCGACATCACCAGGAAATTCCCATACTGATTATTGTGCGGGTCATGGCACGACACGCACTGCAACTCCTTGTTCCCATCCAGCCGCACGTGCGATGGCAGCAGCGTCGGCGACTTCAACTTTGGGTTGCGCGTCACCAGCTCGTTGTCATACTTAAAACTGATCGGGTGGTCGTCCGACAAATCCGTCCCCAGGTTGCTCTTCCCCGGCGGCAGCGTCGTTATGCCGTTCGCCATCTGTATCTGCTCGCCGCGCGACAACACGTTGCCCAGCGCAATCGTCCCGTCGTGACAGCTCAAGCACAGCTTGCTCGATCCCGTCGGCTGCCCCGGCAACGCCTTCAACGAATTGCTCGTATACGTTTTATAGCTCGCCAGCGGCAAACTCCGGTTCCACAACGGTCGCACCGGCGCCGCGTTGTGCGGCGTGTGGCAGAAAATACACACCTGCTCCTCGTTCGCCGCCTTCACCGTGCCCGGACCGCTCACGCTCAGGTTGTGCTTGCTGTTAACAATGCTGGTGCCCGTCTGCGCCTGCAGCGGCAACGCACCCAGCACCAAGGCCATTACGAACAATATCATTCTCATGGCTGTGTCTCCGCTCGCGCCGCGCGATAATCAAATACCTGTATCCGTCGATTATACGAATCCGCCACCCAGATCCGGTCACGAAAATCAATGCATATCCCCGCCGGCAGCCAGAACTGCCCCGGCCCGTGCCCCTCCTCACCCAGGTCCATCAGCACGTTACCCCCCCGGTCATACACCTGAATGTTCTCAAACTGGCTGTCCACGATATACACGTGCCCCGCTGCACTCACCGCCACGCCCTTCGGCTGCGCAAAATACCCCGGCATGTCCCCCTTCTTTCCGATCGAACGCACATGCTTCATCGCCGCATCAAACAACTGCACCCGAAAGTTCAGCGAGTCACTCACCACCAGCCCGCCCTCCGCATCCACCGCCAGGTACGTCGGAAAATTAAACTCCCCCGGTCCGTTGCCGCGCTTGCCCAGCCGCTGAATCACCTCGCCCCCCGTGTTGAAAATCACCACCTCATGCGCTGCTGAATCCGCCACAAAAATCCGCCCGTCCCGCGCATGCACCGCCAGGCCCACCGGCCGCTTCAGCACACCCGCGCCCAGTTGCCCCCGGTATCCGCCCTCCCGGTCAAACACGAAAATCGCCGCATGCACCGGGTCGCTCACCAGCAGCCGCTTGCCCACCGCGTCATACGCCACGCCCACCGGCTGCGTCAGCTGCGGCGCCTTCTTCGGCGTCTTGATCAGCACATACTTTCGCGTCTCCATATCAAAGCTGTGCACCGCCTGCGCATTCGAATCCGCCACAAACAACCGCTCCCCGTCCACGCACACCGCCATCGGCGAGAGCATCGACCGCGCTTCCTTCTTCCCGAAAATCGCCTGCCCCAATGCGTCCATCCCGCTCACTTCCGGCTTCAGGTCCAGGTCCGTCTCCAACTTCCCCACATAAAAAATCCGCGGCTCATCCGGCGGCGGCGGCCACTTCGGCCCATTCGCCACCACCGGAAAAATCACCCCCGCCTTCTCCCCGCACCCGCCGCTCATGAACAGCAGTACCGCCGCGGCGAATCCAAACATCACGCGCGCCATCTTCTGGCTACTGGCTTCTGGCTTCTGGCTTCTTCCCAATCTCATGTCAAAACCTCCGCGTGATCGTCAGAAGAAACAAAAAGCTCGTGCTGTCCCCGCTCGATGAGGATGTCACGTACGTGTGCCGCACCGCCCCCGTGATCTCCGTCTGCCGGTGCCGCCAGCGTATCTCCGCCTGCTCCTCAAACGCCAGCGTATCGCCAAAACGCGAGTCTTCATTCAGCCGCGTCGCCGCCCACACGCTCATCCGCACCTCGCGGGTAAAGTCATAGTCAAACCGCCCGCTCAGCTGCGTGTACTGCGCCTCCGCGTCCTCGTCCGGGTACTGCAGAAACAGCTGCGTCGCGTTGATGCTCAGCCGCGACCGCGGCCCCAGCCGGTCCACATACCGCGCACTGAATCGCAGCGCCTTGTACGGCGACAGCGTCGAGTCCCGGTTCTCCGCCTCCGTCGTCAACGTCAGTTTCCAGAACTCATACTCCGCCCCGGCCAGCGTCGTCTGCGAATCGTCCGGTTGCAGCCGGTCCGGATCCGTCGTTGAAATGCTCTGGTCCTGCTGGCGATAACTCGCATAAAGCGCCAGGTTCTCCAGCGGCCCTTCCTTAAACGTATAACGCGCCCCAAACCCAAACGTCGACGTCGTCTGCGTATAGCCCGGCAGCGGATCGATGTCATAGTTCAGCCGTACCGTTTCGTTCGGCGAGATATCGCCCCCCAGGATGCGCTCAATCTCCACCCGGTCCGAGAATTGCCGAACGCGGTAATCAATGTTCTCGACGTATTTCTTCGTTCCCGTCGCGTTAAACACCTCGACCGTCGATCCATTCACGCCGCGCTCTGTCAGCACGATCGGCAAGGGATCGTTGAACGTCTCCGTGTCCCCGATTACCTCCTGCGCGGTCCCCGTCTCGCCCGTCGTCCCCGTCGCGTAGCCCAGTTCAAGAAATGCCCCCAGTCGCCCCAGCGGCACCTTCTTGGCGTACGCAAAATTCAGATACGCCGTCGCCAGGTCGCTCGCGCCGCCGCTGCTTCGCTCCGTGGTGCTGTACCCCACGCGTCCGCTCGTCGTCAAACTTTCGTACAGCCGGTGCGTGAATCCCCCCGTGAGGCTGTTCGTCAACGTCTCGCTCGTCGGGTAGCTCTGGTAATCCGCGCTGTAGTTGTAATACGTTTCAAACCGGTCCGTGTGCCGCAGCGTCAGTTGCTCATCAATCCGCAATCGGTCGTAGTTGATGAACCCCGTCTCCTGCGAATAATCCAATCGTGACGTCAGCGTGTACCGTCCCTCCGGGTCGATGTTCAGCGTGTGGTTCACCATCAGGTGCTGGCTGCCCAGTTCTTCCGCCTCGCCTGCGCCGTTCGTCTCCCCCGTGGTTAACTGGTAGTCCAACGACAGCTTCTGTCGGTCGCCGATCATCGTCTCCGTGTGGTATTCCACCGTGTCCTGGCTCAGCGTAAACGGATTCGTCCCGTTCAGTTCCTGCTGCACCGTTTCCACGTGGTACACCCGCAGGTACATCGGCAGTGTCATGTTCGGCCAACTCACCTGTGCGCCGTAGGATGTCTGCTCCTGTCGCAGCAACGCCGCAAACGACCGGTTGATGTAGTTCTCCCCGCGCCTCGCCCAATAACTCGACGGCAGCATCGAGTTCGGAAATAGCGACAAGTCCAGGTCGTACTCGTGCAGCACGCCCCACGAAGACTGCGTCTCGCTGCCCGTTGTTGAGTTCCACTCCTCCCGCAGCCCCAGCGTGATCGAGCCCTTCCAGGCGATCGCATTCTTCGAAATAACGCCCCCGCCCGTGCCCAACTTCAACCGCTGCTCAAACTGCGCGCTGCTGCTTTTCTGCGTGTCGGAATTCGAATTCTCGTAAGCGTTCGTCAGCGAGATTTCCCCCTCAAACGGGTCCAGCGTCAGCACCGGCGGACGCTTCACCTTCCCATACACCATCACGTCATCATCAATCGTCTGCCCCCGCGCAAAATTCCCCGCACACAGCACCGCTGCGGCTACGCACGCCACCTGCCATGCGCCGGCTCGCCTCATCCTGGCACCTCACGCCGTTCAGCCCGCTCCACCACCGCCTGCCCCTGCGTGGCTGGCGCGGTCGTCGGTCGCGTTGATGGCCACGGCTTCTTCCCACGCTCGTTCAGCAGGTTCGCTTCCGTCCCGCCGTGACCGCTGTGACACGAAATGCACGGCGTCTCCCCATCCGTGTGCTGCCACGGCTTCGGACTCAACAACTGCGCATCATGGCACTGCGTGCACAGCTTGATCGAATCCGCCGCCAGCAGGTGCGGCTCCGTCGATTCATGCGCCCGATGGCACAACCGGCACTCACCCAACGCCACCGGCCCGTGCATCCGCGGGTACTGCTTGCGCGTCTCCTTGTGACACGTCTCGCAACGCTTGTACGCCTCGCCAAAGTCCATCACCGCCCCCGTCGCCGTCTTGTGGCACGAGTCACAAAGCCCCTGCTTGAACGGCGCATGTACCGACACCGCCGCCTTGCCGAACACCCGTTGCTGCGCAAACACCGACTGCGTCGTCGCCTTCGCCACAGGCTTGTCCGGGTCCGGCACCCCATCAAAAAAGAAACTCAAAACCTTGTACCGCTCCCGCGGCGTCCCACAGCCCCATAACCCCCCGACCACAAGCAAAAGCAACCCCACCGCCCCAATCGCCACCAACTTGCTCCAGCCATCGCGCATCAATACCCGCCAATGCTCATCGTTCGTTGTTGCTGTGAAAGCTTTTCAACCGCGAAGACGCGAAGACGCGAAGTTGGCGAGCATCGAAGTGTGTCATTCTCAATCATCCTCATTCTGCCCTTCGCGCCTTCGTGTCTTCGCGGTTAACTCCCCCGTTTCATTTGGGTTTGGTCGTCGACTCCTGCAACGCCGGATCCTCCGTCGGCTGCAACTGCAGCGTGCGCCCCGGCTGCGTGCTCGATCCGCTTGTGATGGATGACGAGTCAAACACGCTCTTGTCCTCCAGCCGCGTCGCCGATAGATCCGCCACCGTCTTGCCCGGCCGCAGCTGCCCCATCGCGTAGAAGTTCACCTTCCGCCAGCCGAAATTGTTCGTCACGATCAGCACCCGCCGCATCTCGAATGCGTCGTGCACATACGGCGCAAACAAGTCCAGGTCCGTCTCCACCACCGCCACCCCCGTCGGCATGTCCATCGCCCCCGCAAACGGCCCGGCCCCGCCGAAGTACATCAGCGTGTCCCCGTCCGCGTTGAACATCTGCACGTTCTGAAATGCGTTGTCCACCACGTACACAATGCCGTCGCTGTCCACCGCCATCATCTTCGGCCGCACAAACTTCCCCGTCGTCGTGCCGCGCCCGCCCCATGACTTCAGCAACTTCCCCTCCGGCGAAAACTTCTGCACCTTGCAGCCCACCACGTCGTTCACATAGATGTTGCCCGCCGCATCCAGCGTCAGCCCCATGGCGCCCGCCAACTTGCCCTCGCCGCCGCCCTGTTCGCCGATCGCCCGCAACTGCTTTCCGTTGAAGCGGTCAAACACCCGCACCACGCTGCTCTGCATGTCTGAGACATACAACTCGTCGCCACGCAGCGCCACGCTGATCGGCCGCATGTTCGGTGCTGTGATGCGCCCCGCCACCTTGTTGTTCTGGTCCAGCACGATGACCGCCGAATACCCCGTGTCCGCCACGTACTTGATCTGCTCCGGCGACACCACAATGTCGATCGGCTTAAACAGCGACGGCTGCGCCCCGCCCCCCAGTACCGCCACCTGCTTGCCCCGTATATCCAGCACCGCCACGATCCCCGCCGTCGCGTCGCAGACGTAAGCCTTCCCCGAATACCACTTCACGCCGTACGGCCGGATCAGCGGCAGCGTCCGGTCCTCCCCCTTGCCATACACCAACTCGTCCATCTGGCTCTGTCCCCCCGTGATCTCTTTCGAGGAGGAGATCGTCCGCAAAAACTGAATCCGCGGTTCATCCGGCGCCGGCGGCCAGAACATGAACTTCCGCACCGCCGCCTGGGGTGTTTCCTTCTCCGTGCAGGCCCCCAACGTGAACAATCCGGCCGCCAAAACCCCCGCGACCGCAACACGCCAGATACTGGTCAAACCCGTCAAGTGAAAAATCATAATTTTCACCCTTGAGAGAGAAAAGCGAAAACTGGATAGTTATATCTTTAACTGCAAACACCATTCCCGTCCAGACTTATCTCGACAATTCGCCAGAAATGTGCTTTTTGTGTCTTTCGTGTCCTTCGTGGCAATTTATGTTCGTGAATGTCGCGGTCCGGATCCCCGCAAAAACAACCAAGGGTGCGGTCACCAGCGAACAGGCTTCCGCACCCTTGCTTTGTCGAGAATCTCAGGCGGCGGACGTAAGTCTCGCCGCCTGAGTAGGTTACTGCATCACTTGATGTGGCAGGACAAGCACAACTGGGAGTTCGTATTGCTGAACTTCAGGAAGCGGTAGGTCGGCGTGTGGGCCGTGTGGCAGGTGCCGCAGGTCACGTAGTTCTTGCCGTTGATCGCCGTAAGCTTCATGCCGCCACCAACTTGTGTGATGGTGTTGCCGTTGATGTCCTTCAGGACCATCGACGACCAGGTCGCCGGGTCAACCCAACGCGTGCCATAGGGGGCCGCCGGGTATTCCACGCCAACCGGGTGGTCGTGCTGCAGGCTGCCGCTGGCGCCGATCAGGTAGCCGGCCGTGCTGTTGCCGTCTTTATCCAGATCGGTACCGATCTTCTTCGTGCCGGGGAGCACGCCTTGGCCCGTGCTGCCGTAGGCGTCGACCGCAGTCGTGCCGTCATGGCAGCTCAAGCACTTCTTCGAGCCTTCATCCAGCTCGGTCAGGTAGTTCGATGCTACCTTGTACATCGTGTAGGTTTGCGTGGACAACTTCTTGTTCCACAGACGTGTGAGGGTCGGTTCCGCCGGGTTGTGGGCGGCGTGGCAAGGCAAGCAGACTTCGTTGTTCTCGATCGTTCCCGATCCGAAAACCGCGTTCATGTCATGCTTCGAGCCGACGATGCCGGCGCCCTGGGCGCTGAGTACCAGCACCAGGACGACCATCACCGCCACGCATGTGATGAGAGTTGAGTGTTTCATGGCTTTCTCCGTGTAAGTGGCCGAGTCTTCTTTTGAGAGGTCTCTGGCAGCCTCGTGGTCCGCCAGTCCTCGTTCGCTTCATTAAGAAGACGTGCTAGTCCATTCGCAACGGCTGTGCCATGAGGGGAAACCGCGATTATTGTGCTGAAAAAGAGGTTTTTACATGATTCTCGGACGAGTAACGGACTTTTTTATCTTATTTGTGAGAGTCTCGCCCCAAACAGTTCTCTCAACTGCGATAGTCACCACTCAATCGTATATGCGAAAATAAGGCCCATCTCGAGCGGGCACCGAGGCCAGTTTTCCCAAAATCGAGAAACAAATCGCGCGCAAGTCTCCCGACCACAAGAAAATAGAAATTCTTACCTTTTTGTCCTATTTTTCTTGCCACGCTAACTCGTGCGTGGCAGAATAGTTACATCGATTCACTTCCGGGCATCGCGAACCACACGCTTCTGGTACCGGGCTTGAAATAGCCCCTTCTGAACGCTGTGGCCAAAACTCGTCGGCTGAGGGCAAAAATATGACGCATGTCAAAACCAAAATCGCGGTCGCCGGCCTCATCCTCGCATCCGCCGTCGGCTACCTCGCCTACGCCGGCATGGACAAAGGCTGGGTCTATACCCTATCCGTCGATCACTTTCTCCAAAAACCCGCCGCCGAACAACAACGCACCCGCGTCCGCCTCTGCGGCACCGTCGAACCCACCGACTTCCAAGCCGTCAAAGGCCGCCTCGGCGCTAAGTTCGTCCTCAAGGGCGAAACCGCCACGATCCCCGTCAGCTACACCGGCATCGTGCCGGAGATGTTCAAGGCCGGCGCCGAAGTCCTCGTCGAAGGCAAGCGCGACGCCAGCGGCGTCTTTCAATCCGACGTCATGCTGACCAAGTGTGCCAGCAAGTACGAAGAAGCGCCCAACGGCCACCCCGTCAAAACCAAACCCACGACACAGGAAGCTGAGGCCAAACCATGATCGGCCCAACCGCAACCATCGGCGAATACGCACTGGCCGGCTCCCTGCTCACGGGCGTCGCCGTGGTCATGGCCACCATCATGCAGATCGCCTCCGGCAACGAACGCCTCGCCCGCGTCGTCAAATTCTGCAGCGTCCTGCTCGCCGGACTGCTCACGCTGAGCAGTTGGGCGCTCCTCACGGCCCTGCTCAATGACAACTTCACACTGCAGTACGTCGCCAAGCACAGCGAAAAAGTCCTCGAGACCGGCTACAAGGTCGCCGCGTTCTGGGCGGGCCAGGAAGGCAGCCTGCTCTTCTGGGCGTGGCTGCTCGGGCTCATGGGCCTGGTCATGACGATAGGGGGGCGCAAGGCCGACAGCGTGCAGACCAGCGTGGCCCTCGCCGTGATGGCCGCCGTCACTGCGTTCTTCTGCTTGATCATGTTGTTCGAAGGCAACCCCTTTGCAATCAACCCGGTGCGTGTGGCCGATGGCCGCGGGCTCAACCCCCTGCTGCACAACATTGCGATGGTGGCGCACCCGCCGCTGCTGTTTTTAGGCTATGCCGGATACACGGCGCCGTTCGCCTTGCTGATCGGTGCACTCGTCGCGGGCAAACGCAACAGCGACTGGCTGCAACCCGCCCGCTACTGGATTGTCTTCTCGTGGGTGATGCTCACCGTTGGCATCGTGCTTGGCTCGTGGTGGGCTTATCTTGAATTGAGTTTCGGCGGCTACTGGTTCTGGGATGCCGTCGAGAACGCCAGCCTGCTCCCCTGGTTCACCGGCACGGCGCTGCTGCATTCCGCGGTGCTGCAGGCCCGCCGCGGCATCTTCAAACGCTGGGTCGCCACGCTCGCCCTCTTAAGCTTCTGGCTCTGCATCTTCGGCACCTACCTCACCCGCAGCGGCGTGGTGCAAAGCGTGCACAGCTTCGGCGAATCGCCGATCGGTACCTACCTGCTGGTATCGCTGATCGCCATCGCCCTCGGCGGCGCGGGCGTCATCGCGTGGCGCTGGTCGCACCTGCGGCCCGAGCACAACACTGAAGAGCTCATCAACCGCGAAGGCATGTTCCTGGCGGCCAACGTGCTGCTCGTGCTGATGATGGCTGTCACGGCGCTGGGCACGATCTGGCCCGTCATCTGCCGCATCTTGGGTCGCGGCGAGGTGACGCTGCAGGCGTCCTTCTACAACAGTGTGATTCTGCCAATGGCACTGCTGCTGTGCCTCATCATGTCCAGCGGCCCGATCTTGGGCGCGGGCAACGGCGCGCTGGCCCGGGCCTGGGGCCGGCTCACGGTCATGGGCGTTATCGCCGCACTCGCAGCGATCGCCATGTTGGTGCTGGGCCTGACTTCGCCGTGGACCATCTTCTCCGCCGCCACGGTCGCTGCCGTGCTGTCCGGCGTGGTGATCAACATTTTCTACGCCATTCGCGTGCGGATCACATCGCACCAGGATGCGCTGCCGCTGGCGATCGTGCGGGCATTCACGCACAACTCACGCCACTGGGGCGCACAGCTCGCGCACCTGGGCATGGCCGCAATCATCGTCGGCGTTGTCGGCTCCGCGGTGTACGGCACGCTCGATGAACTCGAAATCAAGAAAGGCGAAACGAAGATCGCCCACGGCTATCAACTCATCTATGGCGACCTGCAGGAAGTCCGCCGCAACAATCACACGGCCGTCGTGGCCACGCTCGACATCGTCTCCCCCGACGGCAAACAGAAGTTTACCGTCAAACCCGAAAACCGTTTCTACGACAAAGGCATGCAGGAAGGCCAATCCGCCCGCGAGGTCGATCTCCACATGAGTTTTGCCCGCGACATCTACACCGTGCTCGGCGGCTGGGACAACACCGGGCCCATCGGCATCGCAATCCTGCAGTTCCGCATCAACCCGCTCATCAACTGGCTCTGGATCGGCGGCGCGCTGCTGACCCTCGGCGGCCTGGTCTGCCTGATCCCGACCCGCGCGGCGCTCAACGTGCCGCAGCACGAAGCCACGGCGTCCGATGCGACGCCGGCCCGGACGCAAAAACTGGCGAGTAAGTGAGGTCATGATGAACCGTCAGAAGTTGATCACTCGGTCGCTGGCCGGAGCATGCATGCTCGTCGGCGGCATGGTGATGGCCCAGCACGCGCCGATGCCGCGCGGTTCCAGCGATGCCGTCAGCACCACCAAGCCCGCCCGCACACTCAACATCAATACCGACAACGCCAACGCCACCATGCCCGCGGGCACATCGTCCACGCCCATGGATCATCCCGGCGGCAGCAAGCAACCTGTTGAACGCGCCGACTTCGGCACGTTGCGGTTGACGCTCAAGCAGGGCACGAAGGGCGCGCCGCCGCTCAAGGCCGTGCCGGTGACGATCGACTTGCTGTCGCGCGGGCAGAAGCTCAAGACGATTGAGAAGACGCTCGACGATGGCGTGACGGTGGAGCTCGACAAACTCGCGCTCTCGCCGGCGTTTCAGCCCATCATCACGGTCGCACGCGATGGGGCGGTGCAGCAGATGGTCGGCCCGGCCCTGCACCCGATGCAATCGAAGGTTGAACTGGAGATGAGCGTCTACGAGATCACGAGCGACAAGATCAATTGGACCATGGGCATGCGTCACGTGACGATGATGCCCATGCAGACGCCGACCGGCGTGGTGCTGAAAGTCGAAGAACTCGTCGGCGTGTACAACCCCACCGACCGCGCCTGGACTGGCGACGTGCAACCCGACGGCGAGCGCATGACCTACGGCGTGCAGTTACCCAAGGAAGCCAGCGACGTGCTGTTCGGCAAAGGAATGCTCGAAGCCGGCGCCAAGGTGAAAAACAACATGATCGTCCGCGGCACCACCATGGTGCCCGGCGCATCCGATCTGGTTTATGGCTATTCGCTGCCCGTGAAGGACGGCAAGGCGACGCTGACGCTCATCTCGCCCGGCGACACCGGCATGCTGGCCGTCTACGTGCCCGGCGATTTTAAGGTCGAAAAATTCAGCGGCGTGGGCGAAGGCAAGGCCTCGGGCCTGCATGGCGCCAGCGGCCGCATTCTCTACAAAGCCAAAGACGTGAAGCCCGGCGCGGTGACGGTGTTTGAACTCAGCGGCATCAAGGTTCAGGAAGCCCGCCCGCGCGACATGGGCCCCGTCATGCCGCTGAACCTGCCCAAGCCAGAGGTGAAAAAATGAAACGTTTACTTGTACTCGCAGCCCTCTGTGCATTTGCGTCGGCAGGTTTGGCGCAGACCCAACCCGCCAAGACCATGCCGGCCGGTCATCCGCCGATCGAAGAAATGATGAAGGCGATGGGGGGGATGGGCGGTGGTGGTGGCATGCCCGGAGGCATGGGCCCAATGCCCGCGATGACGCAGAATGCCCCGAAGGGCACGCTGACGATCGTGGTGAAGCCCGGGTCAAAGGGCGGCGCACCCGTTGGCGAGAAAGACATCCTCGTGGAGTTGTTCCACCGCGGCGTGGCCATCAAGAAGGTGCCCGCCAAACTGAATGGCGACGGCATTGCCGTGGTGTCCGACATTCCGCTGATGCCGCCGGTGCAACCGATGGTGACACTGGAATACGGCGGCATCCCCCAGCAGGGCGTGGGCCAGACGCTGAGCGCCAGCGAGCCCGAGCATCGCGTGGAGATGAAGGTTTTTGAGACCACGACGGAAAAGCCGTTGTGGTCCGTGGCTATGCGTCACGTCATTGTGCACTGGGATGCGGAGCATCTGCACGTGACGGAGATGCTGTCGGTGCAAAGCGCCAGCGACCGCGCGTGGCTGGGCGAGATCGATCCCAAGACCAACAAACGCGTGACCATGGTGCTCGATGTTCCGCCGGATGCCACGGAGGTCAAACTGGATGGCGGCTTTGACGACGCGACCGAAATCACGCCGGGCAAGATCGTCACGGGCGGAGCACTCTTCCCCGGTCGCAGCGAATACCGGATCAATTACACGATTCATGCCGCCAACGGCAAGGCGAATCTGCCGATCACCGCGCCGACGGATGTCGGGTCGATGATGATCTTCCTGCCTGCCGACGGCGTGAACGTTACCGCCACCGGCATTACCGGCGGCAAAGAAGTGAATATGGGCGAAGGCCCGGTACGCATGTACCGCGACTCCAACGTGAAGGCCGGCAGCACCGCGACGCTGGCGATCAGCGGCCTGGGCGCGGAAGCGCTCGCCGCGCCAACCACGGAATCAAAACTCAATGCCAAGACTGTTGCCCTGGCCGGCGTATTCATGATTGTTCTCGGCGGCATCGCCTGGATCCTCGCCCGCAAGCCCAAGACGGCCGAAGTGCCTGCTGATTCCAAGAAGAAACCGACCAAACGCGAGGCCTCACGCACGGCATGATCACGGCCGAAGCCACAACTTCACGCAAGCCGAGTGTTGCTGCCAACGCCACGCTGCCGGTCCGCGCGGTCAACCTGGGCAAGTCGCTGGATGAGCGGCCGATACTTCAGGGCATCACGTTCGACATCGCCCAGGGCGAGTTTGTCGCACTGCTTGGCGCCAATGGCGCGGGCAAGAGCACGCTGCTCAAAACGCTCTCCACACTGATCACGCCCAGTAGCGGCACGCTGGAACTCTTCGGCCATTCGCCGCGCCACCACGCTGCCAAAATCCGCGCCCGCCTCGGCCTCATCGGTCATCAACTGATGCTCTATGGCGATCTCACCGCACATGAAAATCTCGTCTTCTTCGGGCGGCTCTTCGGCGTGAAGAATCCCGCCGAGCGTGCCCGCAGTTTGCTGGTCACGCTGGGTTTGGAAAAACGTGCCGACGATGCCGTGAAAACCTTCAGCCGCGGTATGGCACAGCGTGTCTCCATCGCCCGCGCCCTGATGCCCGATCCCGAACTTCTCCTCGCCGATGAGCCCTTCGCCGGCCTCGATGCCCCATCAACCGACATGCTCGAGCGCGTGCTCGCCGAACTGCACGCTGCGGGCAAGACGATCATTCTGGCCAATCACGACATTCGCCAGAGTCTGCGTCTCGCCGGCCGCGCGATCGTGCTCCGCAAGGGGCGCAAGGTGATCGACGACGCAGCCAGCACGCTGGACGTTGAAACGGTTCTGCATCAGATGAGCGGGGGCGCATGACCGGCACACTGTCACAAATCTTCACGCTCACCGCCAAAGACCTCCGCATCGAAGGCCGCACGCGGCAATCGCTCGCGCTCGTCCTGGTGCTCGGCGTGCTGGTGATCAGCGTGCTGGGCCTCGGCTTGGGTTCGCAACCAGCCATCGCCACGATGGGCACGCCGGCGATCCTCTGGGTCGCCTACCTGTTCAGCGGTGTGCTCTGCTTTGAAAAAACCATGGCGATCGAACGCCACGATGGCGCGCTCGCCGGCCTGCTGCTCGCACCCATCGATCGCGGCGTCATCTTCGCCAGCAAACTGATCAGCAACCTCATCCTGATGCTCGGCGTGGCCACGGTCATCACGTTCGTCGGCATCTTGTTTTTCAACTTCGATCTCTCGCCCGCCCCGGGCGGCTTTGTGCTCATCATCGTCATCAGCATGATTGGCTTCGCCGCTGTCGGCACGCTCTTCGCCGCGATGGTCAGCTCCACCCGCCTGCAGGGGGGCATGCTGGCGATGGTCCTCTTTCCGATCATATTGCCGCTGGTGATCGCTTCGACCCAGCAGATGACCGCCATGTTTCGCGATGGTGTCGCCCCCGGTGGCGCGGGCCTGGCGATTCTCGGAGCGTTTGATGCCGTCTTCGTCGTCGTGAGCTGGCTGGTGTTCGAACTGGTCCTGGAGCCGTGAGGTCGTTATGAAAAGCCGAGCGCTATGGACAATCTATTGGCTGGTGGTCGCCGCGACATTCGCCGGCGCGATCGTGCTGGTGTTCAACTACACGCCCAACGAAAGCACCATGGGCCTGATCCAGAAGGTCTTCTACTTCCACCTGCCCATCGCCATCTGCACGTTTCTCTGCTGCTTCTGCAATTTCGTCGGCAGCATTGGTTATCTCATCAACCGCAAACGCAAGTGGGACGACTTTGCCGCAGCCGGCGCTGCGGTCAGCGTGCTGCTCTGCACCGGCGTGCTGCTCACCGGCATGCTGTGGGCGCGCGGCGCCTGGGGCGTCTGGTGGACATGGTCGCCGCGGCTGACGTTCTCCTTCATGCTCTGGCTGCTGTACGTCGTGTACGTGCTGGTCCGCGCCAGCATTGAAAGTTCGCAGAAACGCGCCATCGTCGGCGCCGTCTACGGCCTCGTGGCATTTCTCGATGTGCCGCTGGTCTATCTCTCCGCACGCCTCTTGCCCGACATTCATCCCGCCAGCATCGGCCTGGCGCCGTCGATGAAGCTCACCCTCGGCCTCTGCTTCATCCCCATCGTGCTCGCCACCATCGGCCTGGTGTACGCCAACTTCCGCGTGAACGTGGCCCGCCGCCAACTTGCCGAGGCCAACGAACAGCTCAATCTGCAAACGGAAACCGCCGCCGGAGGTGCCCTGTGACGAACGTCCAACTCACCGTTCTCGCGTACGTGATTGTGACCGGCTTGGTCTGGGGCTACGCTGCCTATCTGCTGGTGCAGTTGCGGGCGATCAACCGCAAGGCCAAGGCTGTTGCTGAATAGGTGCATGGTGACGCAGAACGCTCCACAAGCTCAAGGTTCGTCCCGCAAGCTGCTGCTCGGCGCACGCGGCAGCCTGCTCTCACGCCTGCAGAGCGGCATGGTGGCCGAGTCGCTGCAGAAGGCCCACGCCGGCCTGACGGTTGAACTCAAAATCGTCACCACCACGGGCGACAGAATCCAGGACAAGCCACTGCATGAGTTCGGCGGCAAGGGCCTCTTCACCAAGGAACTCGAACAAGTGCTGCTCAAAGGCGAAGCGGACTTTGCCGTGCACAGTTACAAGGATGTGCCGGTGACGATGCCGCTGGTCGATGCGTCGGCCCTGGTGATTGCCGCCACGCCGCCGCGCGAAGATCCGCGTGATGTGCTCGTGAGTACGGTCGCCAAGTCGATCGCCGATCTGCCGCAGGGCGCGGTCGTTGGCACCAGCTCGCTGCGCCGTGCCGCCCAATTGCTCGATGCCCGCCCTGACCTGAAGATCGAACCCCTCCGCGGCAACGTCGACACGCGCATTCGCAAGCTCAAAGAAGGCCAATACCAGGCCGTGATTCTCGCCCTCGCTGGCGTGAAGCGCGCGGGTCTGTTTGATGCCACACTGATGACACCCATCGGCATGGATGTGCTGCTGCCCGCCGCCGGCCAGGGCGCACTCGCGCTGCAGTGCCGCCGTGACAGCAGCGATACGCTCAACGTCTTGCGTGCCATTCACGATCACAACACGACCGTCTGCGTCGACATGGAGCGCGCCGTCGTGCAGCACCTCGGCGGCGATTGCCATTCGCCCATCGCCGCGCTCGCCACGATTGATAGGGGCGAAGTGCATCTGCGCGTCGTCGTCGGCACGCGCGGCGGCAAGCCACCGGTGGTCCGGGTCAGCGGCGCCGCGCCGCTCGCTCACGCCAACAACGCGCTTCGCGACGTACTCCAGGCTCTCGACAAACAACACGCCCGCAAGCTGCTGGAGGTGCCCGCCGCATGAGCGCGACCGAAACAACCACCACACTCAATGCCGACCAGCGTCGCCTGCTCGATTTGCTGCAGGTTGAGATTCCGCTGGTCCGTCGACCTTTCGCCGCCATCGGTGAGAAGCTCGGCCTACCTCAAGATACCGTGATCGCTCAGGTCGCCGCGCTCAAAGCGCCGCCCCGCCCTGTGATCCGCCAGATCAGCGCGATCTTCGATTCAAAATCACTGGGCTACCAGAGCACGCTCGTCGCCGCCAAGGTCGATGAGTCCAAACTCGATGCCGCCGTCGCCGCCATCAACGCCCACCCCGGCGTGTCGCACAATTATCTTCGCAACCACGTGTTCAACCTGTGGTACACGCTGGCCGTGCCGCCCGATTCCGCCCTCGGCCTTGAGAAGACGCTCGACATCCTTCACCAGCAGAGCGGCGCGGAATCCACCCGCATGCTCCCCACGCTACGGCTCTTTAAGATCGGCGTGAAGTTCGATCTCACTGGCGAAGCCGACATCGACGCCCGCAGCGACACCGCCGCCGGCTACAGCGAAGCCCAGCGCGCCCTCGCTGAAAAATCTCCCCTCACCGATGCCGACAAACAGATGATTCGTGTGCTGCAGCAGGACCTGCCGATCGAGCCGCAGCCGTTCGACCGCTGGGCCGCCGAGGCTGGCGTCAGTGTTGATGAACTGCTCGCCGCCGCAGCACGTTTCAAAGCCTGTGCCCAGATGCGCCGCTTCGCCGCCGTGCTCAAACATCGCGCTGCCGGCATCAGTGCCAACGCGATGGGCGTATGGGCCGTCCCGGGCGAGGCCGCGCAAGAAGCGTTCGGGAAAACCGCCGCCGGCTTTGCCGCCGTCAGCCACTGCTACCTGCGCCGCAGCTACGCCGACTGGCCCTACACCATGTTCACCATGGTCCACGCCCCAACCAAAGAACAATGCGAGCAAGTCCTCGCCAAAATTTCTGAAGCGACCGGCATCACGCAATATGCCGCGCTCTTCTCCTCGCGCGAATTCAAAAAAGTGCGCGTCAAGTATTTCACGCCCGATGTGGCGTCCTGGGAACACTCTGTCGGAGGTGCCAAACGTGATTGATATTTCTGTACTCTATGCCGGTCTCGAGACCCCCTCGACGCCGCACCGCTATGGCCGCAAGATCACCCAGATCGATCCGCCCGCGCACCAGCGCATGGCCGTCGCCAAGACCGCCCGCGAGCGCCGCCCGATCGTCGTCTGGAATCTCACCCGCACCTGCAACCTCAAGTGCGTGCACTGCTACACCGCGTCCGAAGCCTGCAAATACCCCGGCGAACTCACCACCGACCAATGCAAAGAAGTGCTCCGCGACCTCGCCGCGTTCAAAGTGCCCGCCGTGCTCTTCTCCGGTGGCGAACCGCTCGTGCGTCCCGACCTCTTCGAACTCGCCACCTACGCCCGCTCGCTCGATCTGCACGTCGTCGCCTCCACCAACGGCACGCTCATCACCCGCGCCATCGCTGAACGCTTCAAAGAACTCGGCTTCTCGTACATCGGCATCTCGCTCGATTCCGCCATCCCGGCCGTGCATGACGAATTCCGCGGCGTCCAGGGCGCTTTCGAACGCACCATGCGCGGGTTTAGACATTGCGTTGAAGTCGGCCAGAAGGTCGGCCTCCGCCTCACCCTCACCCGCCACACCGCGCAGAACCTCGACCGCCTTTTCGACTTCATCGAAAAAGAAGGCATCGACCGCGCGTGCTTCTACCATCTCTGCCCCGCCGGCCGCGGCAAAGACCTCATGGCCCTCACGCCGGAACAATCCCGCGCTGCCATCGACACCATCATCACCCGCAGCGGCGACTTCATTAATCGCGGCAAACGCATCGAAGTCCTCACCGTCGACAACGCCTGCGACGGCCCCTACCTCTACCTCCGCATGCTCAAAGAAAACCACCCCCGCGCCCAGCAAGTCCTCGACATGATCTCCTGGAACGGCGGGGCGCGCAACAGCTCCGGCGTCGGCATCGCCAACATCGACTGGCTCGGCAACGTCCACGCCGATCAATTCAGCATGTACCGCACCTTCGGCAACGTCAAAGAACGCAAGTTCTCCGAAATCTGGCAGGACACCACCGACCCCATCATGGCCGGCCTCAAGAATCGCCTGCCCCTGCTCGAAGGCCGCTGCGGCACCTGTCGCTTCAAGGATGTCTGCGGCGGCTCGCTGCGGGCCCGCGCTGAAATCTCCACCGGCAACCCCTGGGCCGCCGATCCCGGCTGCTACCTCACCGATGAAGAAATCGCCGGCGAACCCATCACCGCCAAGCCCGCCTCCGCTGAAACTCCCGCCGAAGCCCGTGTCTAAAAAGGTCCCGTGTCATGGCCAACCGGCCTGAACTAACACCCTCGCAAGACCACCAGCGCAAAGCTGCGGCACTCCTCGCCGACATGCAGCGCCACGACGGACTCGCGCCCATCAACCTCGAAAAGTTCTGGGCCGATCAAGACCTCGCCCGGCGCGACTGCTTCGCGCCCGCCGCACCGCAGGTTGACCTCGGCCTCATGATGTCCGGCGAATGCGTCTGGGACGAGCTCGGCGTGCCCGCCGACTATCGCCGCTACGACGAAGACCCCGCCTTCCGCCGCGAGCTCAACATCGCCTACAACCGCCGGGCCGAGCGCATCGTCGGCCGCAAGCTTCTCTCCGAAGACCTCGACGACCCATCGCTCAAATATCCGCCAACCAAGGCCCTGCACGATGTCTTCGAAGCCCGCAACGAATGGCACGACTGGTCGTGGTGGCTCCAGCAATCCGCCCATGATGAAACCGAACTCGCCGCCCTGCTCGATCGTGTCGAACGCCGGCTCGAAAACCTCCGCGACTTCATCCTCCCACCCACCTGGGCCGCGGAAAAAGACCGCCTCATGAAGCTCGGCATCAAGCCGCCGCTCTATCGCTGGCAGCGCGGCCCCTGCACCTTCGCCACCAGCATCTACGGCACTGAGAACATGCTCATGCTCTGCCTCGACAACCCTGAGCTCGCCGCACGCTTCCGCGATCTGATCCTCAAAACCATGCTCGCCATCGGCCGCATCCTCGATGAAGAAGCCGGCCTCACCCCCGAGTCCGCCCGCGGTTGGTTCGGCTTCGCCGACGACAACTGCTGCCTCTTCAACGCCGACATGTACGAGTTCTTCGGCCTGCCCATTCTGCGCGAAGTCTGGCGCACCTACGCCCCTGAGCCGCAGCACAGCCGCTACCAGCACTCCGATTCACCCATGGCCCACCTGCTCCCGCTGCTCGGCACGCTCGATCTCAACGGCGCCAACTTCGGCCCAACCGTCACCGTGACCGACATCCGCCGCCACCTGCCGGACGCGATCATCCACGGCCAACTCGCCCCCTTTACACTTTCCAACAACGAACACGAACGCATCGTGCTCGAATTCCTGCGCGACTTCGACGAAGCCCGGCCCGCCCGCGGCCTGCGCTTCATCACCGCCGGCTCAGTCAACAACGGTTCGCGCCTCACCAGCATGCGACTCATCATGAGCACGATTCAACGGTACGGACGTTACTAAAACCAACCGCGGCCACGCCGCGAGGTGCTGTTTATGGCTCAAACAATCCTGATCGCTGAAGACGAAGCCGTCCTGCGCGAGACGCTCGCCGAACTGTTCCGCAGCGAGGGCTTCAACGTCGTCGAGGCCGCCAACGGCAAAATCGCCGCCGACCTGCTCATGCAGCAGACGCCCGACGTCATCCTCTCCGACATCCGCATGCCCGAGCTCGACGGCCTCGGCCTCATCGAAAAAGCCCGCACCATCGCCCCCGAGACGCCCATCATCGTCCTCACCGCCTACGGCACCGTCGATTCCGCCGTCACCGCCATGCGTGCCGGCGCGGTCGATTACCTGCTCAAGCCCATCGACTTCAACGACGTGCTCATCAAGGTCCAGCGCGCCCTGCAGTACCGCGAACTTACCCGCACCCAGCGCATCATCACCCAGCAACTCGCGCAGGGCTCATCGTTCCATGACCTCGTCGGCAGCTCGGGCTCGATGAACAAGCTCTTCGACACCGTCCGCAAACTTTCCACCGTGCGCAGCAACGTCCTCCTCGTCGGCGAGTCCGGCACCGGCAAAGAACTCTTCGCCCGCGCCATCCATTACAACGGCATCACCCACGACAAACCCTTCGTCGCCGTCAACAGCGGCGCCATCCCCGCTACCCTCATCGAGTCCGAACTCTTCGGCTACCGCCGCGGCGCCTTCACCGGCGCACTCCGCGACAAGATCGGCTACTTCGAAGCCGCCAACGGCGGCACCCTCTTCCTCGACGAAATCTCCACCCTTCCCGTCAACGTCCAATCCTCGCTCCTCCGTGTCCTCGAAGAACGCGTCGTCACCCCAGTCGGCGACACTCACCCGCGGCCCATCAACGTCCGCATCGTCGCTGCATCCAACCGCGATCTCGAAAAAATGGTCGCCGCCGGCGAGTTCCGCGAAGACCTCCTCTACCGCCTCAACGTCGTCAAGCTCGTGCTGCCGCCGCTCCGCCAACGCCGCGAAGACATCCCCCTGCTCGTGCAGCATTTCCTCAACAAATACACGCAAGAACTCAACAAACGCGTCACCGGCATCACCAACGGCGCCATGCGCGCCCTGCTCAATCACGAATGGCGCGGCAACGTGCGCGAACTCGAAAACGTCATCGAACGCGCTGTCATCTTCGCCGAGGACCGCCAGATCGCTCTCGACGACCTGCCCTTCTCCGCCCCCGGCGGCAGCGACGACTGCTCCAGCGACCTCAAAGAGGCCCTCACCCAGTTTGAACGCCAGCACATTCTCTACACTCTGCGCCGCCACAACTTCGACAAAACCGAAACCGCCAAGCACCTCGGCATCGGCGTCTCCAGCCTCTACCGCAAGCTCGAAGAACTCCAAATCCCCAAATCCCTCCAGGAACCCGAGCCGACCAGCACGTGATTCATGCCGAAAGCGTCACGCCGCGCCGTACAAGTTTCTGGCGCAGCTTTTCCAGGGCCGCGACAGACGCACGGCCCGGCCGCACTTGGCCACGCTCCCAGCGCGACACCGTAAGGGCATCAACTTGCAGCGCATCCGCCAAGGCCCGTTGGGTCAAACCCAACCCGCGCCGCAACGCCTGCACGAACCCCGGTGTGGGCTGCGGCGGCACGCGCATTGCCAATGCTCGAATCTGATCCAGGAATCGCACCGCCGGCGGCAGGAACGACACTTCGCCGCCACGTTCGCGCATTGTCCATTGGCCCGGCACCTCGACATAAACGACGCGCCCGTTGCCGAGTTTCATCACATACGGCTCATCACGCCGTGATTTGTTGTTACTGAGTGCCATGGCTATTCCTCATAGATCGTAATAAAGACCGCCCAGTCGCCGTCCTCGCTTTGCTCCAACGTACATACGATCTCGATGCTCAGATTGTCCGGTGCCAAACCGCACAACACCCATTTTTCTCTGCCGAATCGGTCCGGTGATTCATCGCGCAGCTGGCTGCAGGTGTCCACGAGATGCAATAGGTCAGCCCAGAAGAAGCCGCGTTGATCCATGCGCTCCATGAAATGTTTGGCCAATCGATACCGTTCGTCCCTCAGGCACGCGCGTATCCGTTTCAAAGCTGCTCGAGCGTCCGAATCCATGCTTAGTAACTATACACGTAACTAGACACGGAGGCAAACGCCAACTACTCCGCTGTCGATTTCTGCAAATCCAGCATCTTCGTGTCCGCGGTGTAATCCGTCAGCACGATCCGCCGCACCCGCTTGAGCGCATCCACCGTCGCCGTCATCCGCGCCAGGTTCTCATCAATCTGCCGCAGGCTCCGGCTCATCGCATCACTGCCGTTGCTCTGCCGCTCCAGCAGTTTGAGCTGCAGCTTGATGATCGCCGACGCATTGTTCAGCTCGTGGTTCAGCATCACCGCCGCCTGCCCCAGCGTCTCCACCCGCCGCTGCTCGTTTAGCTGCAGTTGCTCCGCCAGGTGATTGTACGCCCGCGCCAACTCGCCAAACTCATCATGCTGGTCCACCTGCACGCGCACGGCATACTCTTCTTCGCCCAGTCGCCGTGTCGCCTCCACCAACTGCCCCACGGGCTTCAGCACCATCTGGCTCACCCGCAGCATCAGGATCACAAACACGTTGATCACCAGCAGAAAAACGATCGCCAGGCCCAGCACCAGCCAGCGGAATTTGCTCACCGCGTGCCGTGTCTCTGCCCGCGTGTGATCGCGCATCAACTGGCCGATCAACATGATGTCGCGCCGCAACCGCACGCTCGCCGTCATCGCGTCGGCCATATTCGCCTTCACCGACGCCTCGTCTTCGGTCGTGGCCAGCGTGCCGACATGCTTTGAAAACACCTGCAGATTCGCCGTGATCCGGGGATACACCGCATGCGCATCAAACATTGGCTTGGTGTAAATCGTGTCGAGCGCCTTCGTGTCGCGCTGCAGTGACTCAATATGCTCGAAGAGATTGTCCAGATGCCGCTCCCGCCCCAGTTGTATCTCCCGCAGTTCCACCTCGATCTCCGTGATCGCCACGCCCATGCGATTGGCCGTGTCCACGTAGGCCGCCTCGTCGAGGCTGACATGGTCCAGCTCATCCAGCACATCCTGCAGCATCCAGATCGCCCCGCTGGACGCCGCCAGCAGCAGCACCACCATGGCGATGAGATACGTAAGCAGCTTGCGTCTGAGCATAGGTCACCCGTTCCCTGCAGCGCTTGCGGGTCTGGTTGTCGGCCGGTGCGGTGGAGGGCCGTCCACGGCCGTGCGCGGCCAATGCGGACCCAGGGTTTCTACCATGTCATAGATGGCCGAAAAGTCTTCAACGCTGCACGGCACGTACCGCTTCAAGCCCAGCGTCTTGAGCACACGCTGGCCCTCTTCATCCGTATGCATCGCCAGCAACGCACTGCGCAGCTTGGCCGCCACATCAGGGTTCATCGCCCTCGAAACCAGCAACGCGTTGTCCGGCACCGGCGCACTCACCGCCAGCCGCCGAAACTTCTGCTCCGGGTGCGTCCGCTCAAACGCATCGAGCCGCAGGTTCTTGATCGCCCCCGCATCCGCGCGGCCGCTGAGGACTTCATCAATCACCGACTCATGCGTGCCGGCCCACACCATGTGCCAATGCTCCGGCTTGCTTTCATCCTGGTGGTTCCGCTTGCATTCGTACACCGGGTAAAGCGCTGCCGACATCGTCGTGCGCACCCCCGCAAGCCGCTTCCCCTTCAGATCGCACAACTCCTTGATGCTCGAACTCTCCGGCACGAAGATCACGCCCGTATATGTGCTGATGCCGCTGGTCTGCTCGGCCCGCGCGATCACCTGCGCCCCGGTGCGATCGACGGCCAGCGTCGCCACCAGCGATCCAAGAAACGCCGCATCGATGCGCGATTCTTCAAAGTCGCGCAGCACGTTGCGGTACGAGTTGCTCGTGGCGAGGTCGATGCCATAGCCCGTGCGCTGCTGCAAGTAGACGCTCAGCTCCTGGTACTCCCGCCGCACCGCAAACACATCGCGCTCAGGCATCAAACCCAGGCGAATCACCGGCACGGTCGGAAGTGTTGTAGGTTGACTTGCGGTCGTCGGCCCGTTTTCGATGGTCGGGCGGTAAGCCAGCCATGCCAAGACCGCCAGCACCAGTCCCACAAATGAGCAGAACAACAGCAGCTTGGTCCATTTCATGAGAAGCCCGTTTCTACAGATACCCCGATTTTTGGTCCAAAAACAACGTTTTTGCTGCTGCAGGCGAGGTTGTGAAAGTTTTCTCAAGCTGGTTATAACAAATTTCACACCGCAACCAAAATTTTCTATACAAAACGACCTTTTTATCTATAATGGATAACTATGTCCACATTCACACATCCTCATCGGACGGCCTCTCCCAACACCAGCACCCCGCCACTCCGGTTGCTGTTCTGGGAATCGACCGTGGGTTGTAACCTCGAGTGCGTCCACTGCCGGCGACTCGAAGTCTCGCAAGAACTCTCCAAGCATGATCTCACCACCGCGCAGGCGCTCGACCTCATTCGCTCCCTGCCTGAAACCGGCAAACCCATCTTCGTCTTCTCCGGCGGCGAGCCCCTCATGCGCCCCGACATCTTCGACCTCGCCGAAGAAGTGCGTAAGGTCGGACTCCCCGGCGCTCTTGCCACCAACGGCACCATGCTCTGCGAAGCCACCGCCAAAACCATCATCGACGTCGGCATCCGCCGCGTCTCCATCAGCTTCGACGGACCCGATGCCGAAACCCACGACTCCTTCCGCGGCAAAGGCACCTTCGAACGCTCCATCGCCGGCCTTAAACTCCTCCGCTCCAAAGGCATGTCCATCCAGATCAACACCACCATCACGCGCCACAACTATCACAAGCTCGACAAGACCTACGAACTCGCCCTCTCCCTCGGCGTCGATGCGCTCCACCTCTTCATGCTTGTGCCCGTCGGTTGCGGCATGGAACTGCCCGAGTCCATCATGCTCCAACCCGAAGAATACGAAAAAGCGCTCAACTGGATCTACGACCGCTCCCTCGAAAACAAACTCCACCTCAAGGCCACCTGTGCGCCGCACTACTTCCGCGTGATGCGCCAACGCGCCAAGGAAGACGGCGTCGCCATGCCCGCCGCCGCGCATCCGCACCGCGGTATGCACCCCGGCGCGATGGCTGCCGACGGTCACAACGCCGCCCAGGCCCACCTGCCGCCGCAAGGCGCTGCGGGCCATCCCGGCGGTGTGGGGGGGCACCCAGGCGGTCACCCGGGCGGCGATATGACCGCGATGACCAAAGGCTGTCTCGCCGGCCAGGCCGTTTGCTTCGTCTCCCACACCGGCGAAGTCTTCCCCTGCGGCTACCTGCCCGTCACCTCCGGTAACGTCAAAGACGTCCCCTTCCCCCAGATCTGGCGCGACAGCCAGGTCTTCGCCGACCTCCGCGACGACAAAAAACTCGACGGCAAGTGCGGCCTCTGCGAATACAAAAAAGTCTGCATGGGCTGCCGCGCCCGCGCCTACGCCGAAACCAACAGCTATCTCGCCGAAGAACCCAACTGCAACTTCATCCCCCTACGCATGCAACGCGCTGCCACGTAATCCCCTCGGTGTAAAGCCGGCGATGGCATCGCCGGTCGCACACGGTCGGCCATCAATCGCAACAACATCTGCCGCGAAAAACACAAAAGACACAATTTTTTGTGTCTTTCGTGTCTTTAGTGGCAATTTACACCGCGCTCAGTTGTGCGCCCCAACTTCCTTCTCCACTTCCGCCATCTCGCTCGTCTCGCTCTTGCTGCGCAGAATCGCCCAGATCAGCGCCGCAAGGCACACGCCCACGATCGCCCAGCGCACCCAGCCCGGCGGGGCCATCTGCCGCAGTTCATCCAGCGCTTTGATCTTCAACCCCGCCGTCTTCTCCAAAAACCGCGCATCGAACGGCAACGCCAGCGGCACCACCAGGAGCGCCACCATGTTCATCACCTTGATCAGCGGATTCAGCGCCGGACCGGCCGTGTCCTTCAGCGGATCGCCCACCGTGTCGCCCGTCACGCTCGCCTTATGCCGCTCTGAACCCTTGCCGCTGTTCTTCGCCGGGTCCCGCGGCTCATCTTCCACCATCTTCTTGCAGTTGTCCCACGCCCCGCCGGCATTCGCCATAAACACCGCCATCAACTGCCCACTCACAATCGCCCCCGCCAAAAAGCCCGCCAGCGCCAGCGTCCCCAACCCGAACCCCACCAGCGTCGGCGTCAAAATCGCCAACAATCCCGGCCCAATCAACTCCTTCTGCGCCTCGCTCGTGCAGATGTTCACCACGCGGCCATAGTCGGGCTTCTTCGTTCCTTCCCAAATCGCCTTGTCCCGGAACTGAATCCGGCACTCATGCACAATCAAAAACGCCGCGCGTCCCACCGCGCGAATCGTCATGGAGCTGAACAAAAACGGCGCTGCCCCGCCAATCAGCAAACCCACAAACAGCCGCGGATCCGCCAGCGTCAGGAATCCTGACACCGCGTTATAAATCTCATCGCTCACCCGCCCATGCTCCTGCCCCGTCGCCAGCACCGTGATGAAGCTCGCGAACAAACTCACCGCCGCGACCACCGCCGACCCAATTGCGATGCCCTTCGTCACGGCCTTCGTCGTATTACCCACCGCATCCAGGTCCGCCAAAATCTGCCGGGCGTTCTTGTAGTTTTCTTCGCCCATCGCCTTGCGGTCATATCCCATCTCGCCGATGCCGTTCGCGTTGTCCGCCACCGGCCCAAACACATCCATCGAAATCGTATTGCCCGTCAGTGTCAGCATGCCGATGCCCGTCATCGCCACGCCATACGCAATGAAAATCGGCGACGCCCCCGCAAAGATAAACACCGACGCCATGATCGCCGACGCGATGATGATCACCGCGTACACGCTCGACTCCAGGCCCACCGCAAAGCCCTGAATAATGTTCGTCGCATGCCCCGTGCCGCAGCTCTTCACCAGCGATTTCACCGGCTTATACTCCGTGCTCGTGAAGTACTCCGTGCAGAAGTTCAACACCAGTGCCAGAATAATCCCGACAAAACACGCCCACGCCGGCCGCATGTCCAGCACGTATCCATCCGCGCTCACTTGCCCCAGCGTCACCCATTTCGGCAGATCCCTGACAAACGCATGCTCCGCTGAGTTAAACCGCAGATACAAAAAGCCCACCACCAGAAAACCAATCGTCGACAGCACCGCGCCCAGCCTGAATCCAAAATTCAGACTCGCCATCGCCTCCTTCACGCCGCCCTTCTTGTCCGCCCGCACGCTCAGCGTCGACACAATATCCGAGCAGCAGCCGATCGCCCGCACCAGCAGCGGAAAGATCACGCCTTCATGTCCAAAGCTCGCATAGCCCAAAATCATCGCCGCGACCATCGTCACTTCATACGATTCAAAAATGTCCGCCGCCATGCCGGCGCAATCGCCCACGTTGTCGCCCACGTTGTCCGCAATCGTCGCCGCATTGCGCGGATCATCTTCCGGTATGTCCTTCTCAATCTTGCCGACAAGGTCCGCCCCCACATCCGCGGCCTTCGTGTAGATGCCCCCGCCCACGCGCATGAACAACGCCAGCAACGTCCCGCCAAACCCAAACCCAATCAACGCCGCCGGCGCCTCTTCGCCAAAGTACATGAAGATCAGCGTCCCACCCAACAGCCCCAGCCCGTCCGTCAACATGCCCGTCACTGTCCCCGTGCGATAGCCCAGCTGCATCGCCTTACCAAACCCCGTCGGCGCCGCCGCCGCAACCGCCAGGTTGCCGATCGTCGCCATGCGCATGCCCACCGTGCCCACCAGCAGCGAGAAGATCGACCCCATCAAAAACGACACCGCCCGCCCGATCGGCAAATGCGCCCCCGCACTCGTGTTCCAACTCGTTGTGAACAGCAGTATCAGCGTGATCACCACGATCAGCGGCACCAGCGTGTTCCGCTGCCGCGCTAAATACGCAATCGCCCCCTCCCGTATCGCCAACGCCACATCCTGCATCTGCGGCGTCCCCTTGTCCGCACGCTTCACCTGCTTCACCAGCATGAACGCATACAGCAACCCCACAAGCGACACCCCCAGCACAAAAAACAACGCAACCCGCTCCGCCTGCGTGAACCGCGCGTCCGTCAAAAATCCAAACGGCACAAACGGGTGATCCCCCTTCGGCGACAACGCCGGCACAATGTTCTTTCCGTCAATTACCAGCCCCCCGCTCGTCTGCGTCGTGGCCGCCGCCTCGCGCAGCGCCCGGTCAATCGCCGCCGCATCCCGCGTCTCACTTTGCCCCCATGCCGATGTCACGATGAGCATCCCAAGCAGAATGACCACCCACGCCTGCGCGCGACCGCGCAGCATTTCCCAAACCTGCATAGAATTCCTCCTCGCACACGCGCAGCCGCCAAAAGCTACGCTTGCCGACCTGTTTTTAGTTGTCGTGTTACCGTTTCCAAAGAAATGCCGCAGTGACGGCATGCGTCACCACGTTGTGCGTAACATGCCCGCACCGCGCGTTTGTGTCAATGAAAAGTTTCACAGATAGGCAGAAACTACCCGCCAATCCAACGCCCCGCATCCCCGCAAAAATCCTAAGCCGTCGCCTCTTCCTGCTGCTCCAGCAACCGATACCCCACGCCTCGCACGGTATGTATCATCCACGCGAATTCCCCCAGCTTCTTTCGCACCGCCGTCACATGCACGTCGATCGCGCGGTCCGTCACATAGACACCCGACCCCATCACCCGGTCCGTCAACTGGTCGCGGGTCAGCACTCGCCCCCGCGCCGCAAAAATCGCCGTGATCAAACGAAACTCCGTCGGCGTCACGTTGATCGGCTTCCCCTGCACCGTGATCTCGTGCTTCGATTGATCGATCACCACCGGACCCACCGTGATCATGCTCGACGTCGCATCCCCCGACCCCTTCCGCCGCAACAACGCCGCCACCCGCGCCACCACCACCTTCATCGAGAACGGCTTCGTCACATAATCATCCGCCCCCATCGACAACCCCACGATCACATCCGTCTCGTCCGTCTTCGCCGTCAACATCATGATCGGTATGCCCGACGTGTCCGAGTCCGTCTTCAACTGCATCGTCACTTCCCGCCCCGACAACCCCGGCATCATCACATCCAGCACAATCAAGTCCGGCTTCTGCTTCCGCGCAATCTCCAACGCCGTGTTGCCGTCATGCGCCGTCAGCACTTCGTACCCATTGCGCTGCAGGTTGAGGCCAATGAGCTCGACCAGGTCGCGCTCATCATCCACAACCAATATCTTCTTGCGTCGGGTCATATAGGCCCCTTCCAGGCAACACAACAGCTCAACCACAGCATCTTAACATGGCGACTCACCCCGGGAGGTGTCAAGACTTCGCACTTCCCTCACCCCTGCCTTTACGCATTCTTAATGATCCCCCCATACGTTCCAAGCATGCCCGGCCAATTTGCGCAAAAAACAACCCGCGGATGATCCTCAGACCATCCGCGGGTCATCTATGGCTACGGCAGTGCGCCGGTTGTTCAGCGCTCCTCCGCCGAGCGCTGCGTCTTTTCCTTTTCAACCGTGACGTTCCCCGCCGCATCCTCGCGCACGGTTTCCTTCTGCTTCGTCACTTTCCCGTTGTCATACGTGGTCTTTTCTGATGTGCTCGTGCTGCGGTCGCACGCGGTCATCAGCATCGCCGGACCGCCAATCGCCAGCACTACCCAAAGTATCGCCATGGTTCTCATGGTTCACCTCCAACTACGTGGTTTCTTGAGAGGTCGGCATCGCAAGCCCCTTGTTGCCCGCGATGCCGACCTTCCTTGGCTCTATGTGTAATCCGTGCCCGCCGTTATCGCCGGCACGGTCAACTTCCCCGCGAACACGCCGCCATCAATCGCGAACGCGTTGCGATTCCTTCTGCACCGTGCGCGAACCATCCGGGTTCTCATACACAGTTGTCGCATCGCGCTTCACGCCGCCGTCCCATGTGGTCTTCGTGCGCTCCGTGTGCGACACCTCGCGTGCGCAGCCACCGATAACCGGTGCCGCCAGCGCGATCGCCAATGCCAAAATCAAACTACGCATACCTGCCTCACTTTCTCGTTTCAGCCCACGTTGCCGTTTGAACATCAAACCGGCATCAACGAAAGTAAGACTCAACAAAGGTCGTGCCATATGGCTGACCCGCCACAACCCGGGCAAAACTGCCGAGCTTTCGTGAATCAAAGCGCACAATGGCTCAACTGAACCGAAGCGTTACTCCACCTTCGCGTTCAATCCCCCGTCCTGCTTCCCATCTTCCCGATCCACTTCCTGTACCATGGCATTAAGTTCCTCAATCGTGACGACCTTCTTGCGCAGCAGCAGACGCATCATCGCCACGCAAAACATCTTGAGTTGCGCATTGTCGGCACGCAATTCTTCCATCGTCACTCGCGATTCAAACTTCTGCTGCCAAATCTTCCCCTGTAGCTCCTCAAGCTGCGCCTCGTGCTCGCGCAGGTGATCCCACTCATTCTTGAACAAAGTATTGAGCCAATCCATGCGTGCCTCCCGGTACCCTTACGCCAACCCCAACCGCACAAACTGCTCCGCCGGCGCCTCCGCCGCCTTCATCTCGCGCACCAGGTGCTCCACCATGCGCTTCTCCGTTGCCCCATCCTGCAGCCGGTTCTCCTGCTTCGGGTCCTTCTCCAAATCCCACAACACCGTCTCCATCACCGTGATCTTCGACCCCGATGACTTCGCATTCGCTGCCGCCCACGGCTTCGGCGACCGTATCTTCAACACCGGCACCCCCTTCGTGAATTCAAACCCCGGGTGCAACTCCGTCTTGTCGATAAACTCCGCCGGATAGAACTGATTGCGCATGTGCGTCGGCATCAGCGTGTACTCATACAGCGGCTCGTACGCCTCGTTCGCCGGCCCGCGCATATAAACATAACGCCCATCCGTCACGTTTACCTGCCCGCCATGCACGCCAAAAATCGCCGCATCACGCACCTTCGCATCGCGCGCAATCGTCTCGCGCAGCGGCTTACCCGTCATATCCTTCGGCACCGGCACGCCGAAAAACTCCAGCAGCGTCGGCGCGAAATCGATCGTCTGCACCAGCGCCTGCCGCGTCTCCGCCTTCTTCCCGCAACGCGGATCCCAGATAAACAGCGGCACGTGCGCCACTTCCTCATAAAACGGCTGCCAGATCTTCGCCCAGCATTCATGCTCGCCCAGCATGAACCCGTGGTCCGTGCACACGATCAGCATCGTGTCCTTCCACAGGTCCAACTCGTCAAACAAATCCAGCACGTTCCCCATGTACGCATCGCACATCGCCATCAGCGACGCATACTCATACCGGCAATGCTCAATCTCCTCCGGCGTCTCCTGCACCGAGCGGTAGGGGGGCCAGTCAAACCGCCGCCCCTTGTAGTTGTCATAATGCTTCGCGAAAAGATCCTTGTACTTCCGCTGCGAGAAAAACGGCTCATGCGGATCAAACGTCTCGATCTGCAAAAACCACTTGTCCTGATCCACATTACGCCGAATGAAATCCAGCCCCGCCCGGAATGTCTGCGGCTGCGGCTGCTGGTGCTCTTCCTTCATGTGCTCCCGGTTGATGAAGTCCTGCCGCCACATCGGGTTCGACAATCCCCGGTCCGCCACCGTCGGCGGCACCACCGGGTCCTTCACCTGACCGATCCACGCATCCCCTTCCTGCCCCCGGAAAAATTCGTACGAACTGTACTTCGTGTGATACGTCGCCCCGCCATCTTCAAAGTAGTGATAGTGATCCGTCGCCAAATGCGTATATACCCCCGCCTCCCGCAGAATCTTCGGCATCGAATCGTCGAACGGCTCCACCGGCCCCCACGACCGATGCAAAAAGTTCGGCCGCCCCGTGTGCAACTCGCGCCGCGCCGGCATGCACGGCATCGAACACACGTACGCCTTGTCGAAACGCACCGTGCGCTGCGCCAGCCGCGCAAAGTTCGGCGTGTGCGTCCAGTCGCACCCATAGGCTGAAAGCATGTGGCGGTTTAATGAATCAAACATCACCATCACGGCACGCATGGCATGCTCCTTTTTGGCGCAATTTGCAGCTCAACTACGTAAACCGCTGCTAATAGAGGATTTGCGGCCTGCCGTCAAGCAAATATCCCGTTCGCCTCCCACCCGCTCTGCCCGATACAATGTCATGTATGACAACCACTGCCACCCATCCTCAAGCCACCATCCCTGCACCCGCCCGTTACGGCGGCACCGTCAGCTACCTCTACGCCTTCGACATCGCCTACGAGATCAGCCGCAACCTCCCCACGACCTTGCTCGGCTCCACCGTCGCCCAGTTCCAGATCGACTCCAACAAACGCGCCCCGCGCCAGCTCTTCTTCTACCGCCCCCGAATGGTCCGGCTTCCGCCCCTCGAACGCTTCGGCCCCAACGGCCCCGTCCGCATCGACCGCCAAGTCAAAATCTTCCCCGTCGGCGCGATCTCCATCGTCTTCACCTTGCCCTTCGGTGTTGAACACATCAGCGACCTCGCCGTTTACCACGACCCCTCCTTCTCCACCGGCCGCTCCCTCCATGACGAAGCCATCGCCCTCGCCGAGCAACTCCACACCGAACTGCTTCCCCACCTCGTCCGCCCCGTCAGCCGCATCGCCGATGAAGAAGCCTACACCGTCTTCTCCATCACTACCCCGCTCGAAATGGACGGCAAGCATGTCGCCGCCGAAGACTGGCTCGACGCCCACCGCCGCACAGTCGCCGCGATTCTTACCGAAGAGCGCGACGCCGATCACCTCTCCGACCAGGAAGCCGACGAATCCACCAGTCGCTACCTCAGCTACTACGACCACGACCTCGTCGTCATCGACTGGGACGCCGCCCTCATCGTCGACGAATCACGCTACGTCGACGAAATGATCTACCTCATGGAACTCGCCAACCTCCAGCTCGCCGAGCTCGAGGCCTACGACCGCATCCTTGATGATGTTGTCGACCGCGCCTACCGCGACCTTGCCCGCCGCGGCGGCAGTTGGATGAGCCGCTGGACCGGCGCCCGCACCTTGCGTGAACTCCGCGAAATCCGCGTCGACTTCTCCCGCATCACCGACGAACTTTCCAACATCACCAAGTTCTTCGGCGACTGGCATCTCGCCCGCATCTACCAGGCCCTCGCCGCCCGCTTTCACCTCACCGACTGGCAGCGCACCAACGACGAAAAACTCAAAACCCTCGACGAGCTCTACCAGCTCCTCCAAAGCGACCGCAACAACCGCTACATGCTGGTGCTGGAGGCCACCATCGTCCTCCTCTTCATCATCGACCTCATCATGCTCTTCCGCAGCGGCCACTAATTTCCTATTTAGCCCTGGCATTTGCCGGGCGGAAGGGGGGTGGGGGCAGTCTAACCAAGGCCCGAAGGGCCGGAATATGTGTAGCCGGTGGCGTAAGCCACCGGAAACCCCCACCCAAACCCCCGCCAAGCCCCGAAGGGGCGACACAAGCCTCACGCAAATTCCTCTTGACTTATGTTCGGTATATGATAAACTGTACATAAACCATACAAGCTGTTCAAAAACTTGGGGGCCGGGGCCATGTATTCACCCACAATTTCAAGCTACGACCACGCCATTGATCATTCCCTCATTGGTCTTTGCCCATTGATTCGTCATTTGTCATTTATCATTCGTCATCGCCCCCGTTTACTCCGATACCCCGATACTCCCCTACTCCGATACTCCTCGGTTGGCATCTCCAGTGATGCCGACCCCTACGCACCACCGTGCGTAGCGTCCACCCATGGCATCGCTAGGCCCGCCACCCATGGCGTATCTCCCCTCTGGCGCTATCAAAAACGCCACTTTCCCTGCAACATAACCAAACCCCCACCCCACGCACGCCCGTGCGTAGTACCCCACGCACCACCGTGCGTAGCCTTCCCAATCAGCTTGCACTTGATCCCGCAAAACCAGAAACTGCCTCTCGAGGTGAAACGATGTCTGCCTACCAAAACCTGCGCGAACGACTCAAAGAAATCCACAACATCAACATGGCCGCCGCCGTGCTCAACTGGGACCAACGCACCTACATGCCCAGCAAAGGCGCCGCCGCCCGCGCCTCCCAGCTCGGCACCCTCGCCCGTCTCGGCCACGAAATGTTCGTCGCCCGCGAAACCCTCGACCTCCTCGCCGCCGCCGAGCACGAAGTCGCCGGCCATCCCGCCGACTCCGACGAACGGGCCTACGTCCGCGTCGCCCGCCGCAGCCTCGACAAGGCCACCAAGGTGCCCACCAGCCTCGTCACCGCCCTCACCGAAACCTGCGCCCTCGCCGAAGACGTCTGGGCCCGCGCCCGGCACGATGACGATTACGCCGCCTTCGCCCCCTGGCTCGACAAGATCCTCCACCTCAAGCGCCAGTATGCCGCCGCCATCGGCTACGAAAAAACCGGCCGCATTTACGATGCCCTCCTCGACGACTTCGAAGAAGGCATGACCGCCTCCGAGCTCGATCCCCTCTTTGAAAAACTCAAGCAGTTCACCGTCCCGCTGCTCGATGCCATCCGCGCCCGCCAGCACCTCGTCGGCGACGACCTCCTCACCCAGCCCTGCGACGAAGCCCTGCAGGAACAGTTCTCCGTGCAGATCCTCAAAGACTGCGGCTACGACTTCGAACGCGGCCGCCTCGACCGCACCGTCCACCCCTTCTGCACCAACTTCTCGCAGAACGATGTCCGCATCACCACGCGCTACGAGAAAGAATGGCTCCCCGGCGCCCTCTTCGGCTGCCTCCATGAAATGGGCCACGCCTTCTACGAAATGAACATCAACCCCGATTACGAAGCCACGCCCCTCGGCGGCGGCGTCTCTCTCGGCGTGCACGAATCCCAGTCCCGCCTCTGGGAAAATCTCGTCGGCCGCTCCAAGCCCTTTTGGAAAAAATACTTCCCCCTGCTCCAGCAAACGTTCCCCCAGCAGTTCGGCAAAGTAGCGGTGGGGGACTTCTACAAGCAGATCAACCGCGTCACGCCCAGCTTCATCCGCGTCGAGGCCGACGAAGTCACCTACAACTTGCACATCATCTTGCGCTACGAAATGGAAAACGAACTGCTCGAGCAGGAGCTCAGTGTCAGTGATGCGCCGGCGGCCTGGAACAACAAAATGCAGCGCTATCTTGGCATCACGCCCGCCAGCAACCGCGACGGCATTCTGCAAGATGTTCACTGGTCCGGCGGTGGCATCGGCTATTTCCCCACCTACACCCTGGGCAACATCCTCGCCGCGCAACTTTTCACCACCGCCCGCCGCACCCTCACCGACCTCGACGGCCAGATCGAGCGCGCCGAGTTCGCCCCGCTCTTCAACTGGCTCAAAACCAACGTCCATCAGCACGGCGGCAAGTACCCGCCGCGCGACCTGGTCAAACGCGTCACCGGCGCCACGCTCACCGTCGAGCCCTACGCCCAATACCTCAAGACCAAGTTCAGCGAGATCTACGGCATCTAGAGATTTGAAATCACTGCTCGCCGCTGCGGCCGATCCGCTCACGCATCCGGTTCAGCACGCGTTGATGGATCTGGCTCACCCGCGATTCGCACAGGTCGAGCGCTTCGCCGATCTCGCGCAGGCTCAGGTTCTCGTAGTAATACAGCAGAATGACATGCCGTTCGATCGTCGACAGTCCGCGCAGCAGAAACTCGCGCAGGTCGCGAACGGTCGATGGGTCGGCAGGATTGATCGAGCGAGGATCGGCGATGGTGCTCACGGCGTCATCATGGTGTAGCCCGAAGAACTGCACGCGGTCCTCCTGCCATCGGCGCGAGCAACCGCGTGTACGCCGGACAAAGTCGAGCATCGTCCCGCGCACGCGCAGGCCGCAGTAGGCTTCAACCGGAACGCCGCGGTTCGGGTCAAACGTGTCGATCGCCCCCCGCAGCCCCAGTGCGGCATGTTGCACGAGGTCATCCAGATGCTGACGCTGGTTGAACCGCGCTGCCATCTGCCCGGCCATCCGCGTGGCCAGCGGCAGATAGTGCACCAGCAGGCTGTTCAGGAAGGAATTGTCGCGTGAAACAAAAAAGGCTTCCCACAACTCGGCGCACGTGAACGGCTCTTGGCGCGGCATCGTCGCCTTTCCCAGCTTTGATTCCCACATGGTTCCAGCCTTCAGGTTCGCCCGGTGGCGCACGTCAGTCCTTGCACACCGCGCCGGGTCATTGACGCGAGCTTCCCTGCTCGCTTGCCTGCCAGAGCTCTCCAGCGATCCGCCACGAGGATTTCAATATCACATCGCGTGCCCGAGGCCCGCGTGAAGAGATGCCGAAACGACGGTCAGACACGTCTCACATGCGTGTCTGACCGTCGGCGAAGGACAGCAGGTCCTCTGAGAACCGCCACCAAGTTCGCAAGGTGATGCCGCGTGGCGGAGCCGTTGTCACCCGATCGCAGCCACGTGCATCGCTGGTCCCATATGCAGGAGCTGTGCCATCGCCGGTCAGGTGGCAAAAATGCCCTTCCGGCCCGCGCCAGTCACCGGAATCGCAGAGCGCAACCGCCCACGAGGTCCGAGTGCTGTTGCAGAATGCAAAGTTTGTCTAATCACGCTTTGAAGGCTGCACGACATGCCCTTGCCCAGCGACATCCCTTGCCGTGAATGCCGCAAGTACATCACCCAACAGTGTGTCGCTCAATACGACCGCATGTTCGCGAATCACCGCCCGCTCCGGCAGCAGATCCACCAAGCCCATGCGCGCATAACGGGCGAGCGCCTGCTCCACCACGGCCTTTGCCGCAATGCCCGTCTTCTTTTCGAACGCCGCATAGTCCATCCCCGACGCCAGCCGCAACCACAGCATCGCCAGTTCACCGGCCGCGTGCCCGGGTGCAAGTCGCTCCACCGCCGTCAGTGGCAACACTGCATCCGCCGGCGCCAGCGCCTCGAGGTAATGCGCCAGGCTGCCCACATTCTTCCACTTGTACGCTCCCACTTTCGCCGCCGCGCTCGGCCCCAGCGCCAGCCAGTTGCCTCCGGTCCAATAGTGCAGGTTATGCCGACACTCCTGCCCGGGCCGTGCGTAGTTGCTCACCTCGTACCGCTCAAAGCCCGCGGCACGCAGCTTCGCATACACATGCTCGAACAGGCGCAGTTCATCCTCCTCCGGCATGGGCACCACGTCGCCTGCAGCCTTGCGCGCCGTCAGCTTGGTGTTGGGCTCGTACATCAGCGAATAACAGCTGATGTGCTGCGTGCCCAGTTCCAGCGCCTGTCCGAGCGAGTAGTCCCACGTGTCGACGGTTTGCCCCGGTATGCCGAAGATGAGGTCAAGGTTGATGTTGCTGATGCCCGCCGCCCGCGCCATCGCCATCGCCGGCGCCACGCTTTGCGGATCATGGTCGCGCTGCAGGGCGGCAAGTTCCGCCCCCACAAAACTCTGCGCCCCAAAGCTGATGCGATTGACGCCCGCGCGTGCCAGCACTTCCGCCCGTTCCGGCGAAAACGTATTCGGATTGGCTTCAATCGTGAACTCGCGCAGCGCCGACAGATCGAGCCATCGCGTCACCGCACGCAGCATCCGCTCCAAGTGCGGCGGTTCCAGCAGTGTCGGCGTGCCTCCGCCAATGAAGATCGTTTCCGGCCGCGCGGGCATCGGCAGTTGTCGTGCCTGCAAAGCCGCCTCCCGTTCGAGCGCGTCCAAGTATGCGTCAGCCTGGTCGAGGTGGCCCGCGAGGGAGTAAAAATCACAGTAATGGCACTTGGTCGTGCAGAAGGGCATGTGGGCGTAGACCGCGTCGATGCGCGGTGTTTCGGCTTGCGCCACCGGCCAACTGGCATACGCCGGCCGCGTCGAAACATTTACTTGCCTCAGGGTCGTATTCACGATAATCTGCAATATTCAGGCGTGTCCTGCATGTCTTTTCAACCTAACGGGGTTAGATCCGCGCGGTCTAACAGCATAGCAACTTTTCGGCATAAAGCCGCGGAAAGAGAAGGGCTCTATGGACGCCAAGTTGGTAATGTTCAAATCTGATGGTCAGCGGCGCGAGTTCCCGCTGAAGAAGCAGACCACCACCATTGGCCGCAACACCGATTGCGACTTCCAGATCCCCCTTCCCGTCGTCTCCCGGCGTCACTGCCAGATCACCCTCGAGGGCGAAAAGCTTTCGATGCGCGACCTGGGTTCGAGCAACGGTTCCTTCGTCAATTCCAAGCGCGTCCAGGAAGCGACGCTCGAGGCCGGTGATCAACTGACCATTGGCCCGGTCATCTTTACGATTGTTATCAACGGTCTTCCCGCCGAGGTCACGCCCGTGCGTACCGTGGTCGATGGCGCTGTGCCCGCCGCGGAGCAGGTGCAGGAAGGCGGCACCGTGGACGTTGAAGCCGAAGCGGAGTTGGAAGAAGTCGTCGAGGAGGAAGCTCCCGCCGCCGACAACCCGCTGGCCGCGCTGCAGGCCCTCAACAAGAAGAAATAACCCTCACCGCGGCTGCGTTGCCGCGCGGGCTGCAATCTCGTCATAGAGTTTTTGGATCGTCGGGCTATCGGGCGCTTTCTGGCGTGCGATGGTGATATGTTGCATGGCCCGGCGCCATTCGCCCTTCATCGTCAGCACTTCCGCGAGTTTCACATGCCCATCCGGCAGATGCGGCGCCAAGGCGATCGCCTGTGCAAAGCGCTCGGCCGCCAGGTCCAACCGTCCATTGCTGCGGAAGATGTCACCCAAACGTAGCACGGTCGGGAGATGGTCTGGCCTTTCCTCGAGAATTGCGGCGTAAAGCTCCAACGCTTCAGGCATGCGGCCCTCAAGTGTCCGCAGGTACGCGAGATTGAACATGGCGTTCAACGCGGGCCGCCCGCTTCGCTTCCCCTCCTCAATCGCGGTCTTCAATTCGGCCTCACCCTCGGCCCGGCGATTCACACCGATGAGTGCCATCGCGTGGTTGATGCGCACTTCCTCGACGGTGGTCAGGGCGATCGCCTTCTCTGACGCCTGCAGCGATTCGTGCACAAGCCCCGCCTTACGGAACAGCACCGCGAGGTTGTTGTAAGCAATCCACGCATTGGGGTTGTATTTCAGCACCGACACCCAATGCGTTGACTCATCGCGGTACTCATACGTCAGCCGATGGGTCTGCACGGTGAACAGGGCAATCGCCATGATCGCGACGCTCACCGCCAAGCCGCGGAGCATGGGCGTGGCCATGGTCATGCCTTTGACCAGCACCCAGGCCATCAGCGGCGTGATGGCCGGCAAAGCCAGGTACTGCCAGTGATCGGCATAGAGGCTGTAGCGGAAGGCAAAGGCATCAAAGAAGCCGGCGAAGGGGGCGATGGCAATCAGGTAACACAGCAGCGCGGCAAAGGGCCAGGGGGTGATTCTCTGGCGCAGTATGAACAGCGTGATCAACACGCCCAATAGCAGTGGCCCAGGGAGATACTGCCAGAAGACTGCGGCGTTAATGTCCCACTTGGGATAGAAGAACATGATGGGGTGCGGCCAGAGCGCCTTGGAGAGATACATCCATGGGGTGTGGGTCACCATGAGGAGACGTTCGATGCCATTGTGGCGGAACTCGTCTTCAAACTTGCCGACGACGTTGTATTCGCGGTAGACCGCCACCGCGCCGAACACAAACCCCAGCAGCATGAGCGGCGCAATCAGCATGATCTGCCGCTTCGTCACGCGGCCGTTCTGTCGCGCCCAGATGATCATCCCGAGAATCGCCGGCAACACGATGGCGTTGGTCTTGCCAAGTATCGCAAGCACAAACAGAAACACCGCAACGACAAAAGTCGTCCGCGCCTTGCCCGCCAACTTCGCCGCCGTGTCGTACCGTACAAAGAACTTGATGAACCACCACAAACTCAGCAGAAAGAACAGGCTTGAGACGGTGTTCTTCCGCTCGGTGGCCCAGGCGACCGACTCCACCGCCACGGGGTGCAGCACGTAGAGCAGTGCGGCCAGCCACGCGGCTAACGGGCTTAAGCCAAGCTCGCGCAGCAACGTCCAAAGCACCAGCGCCCCGGCCAGATGCAACATCACGTTGGCGATGTGATAGCCGGGCGCCCAAGCGCCGTGGATCTGCCATTGCAGCCACAGCGTCGTGTGCGTGACAGGAAAATACTGCGCGGCTGCCGTGCTGCGCCGGTCCGCTTCGCTGCGTGTGATCGCCCAGATGTGGGGCAGCCCTGCCGGATCCTGTATCACCGGGTTCAGCGTGATGTTCGCGTCATCGTCCCAGATGAAGCCATTGCGTGTCACGGGCGCATAGGCAATGGCCGTGAGCACCACCATGATCAACGCGCCAAGCAGCGTGATGTGACGCGTACTGATCTTGTTGAGGGACAATGGCATAACGTTCCGTCTCGGGACTATCGTTTGGGCGATGCCGGCATTGTTGAAAGCATGCCATACAGTCGCTCCGCGGGCAGCCAGCCTGGGCGCAGCGCCATGGCTCGTGCGGCATGTTCGCGTGCCCGCCGGAAGTCGCCCAGTTCTGCGTGGCACTGCGCCAATCGCACCTGCGCCTCGGGCGAATCTGGCATCATCGCCGCGGCCGTCTCGAAGCGTTCTTTCGCCAGGTCCACCCGCCCGGCTTGCACAAACATGTCTCCCAGTTGCATCACCGCATCGAAGTAGCCCGGCTTCTTTTCCAGGATCGTGGCGTAGATCTCCATCGCTTCCTTCGGCCGGCCTTGCTTCCGTTTGAGCCCGGCAAGGTTGTACATCGCCAGGAACGCCGGTTGGCCGCGTTGCTCGCCCTTGGCGATGGCGGCAAGCAGATGCTTCTCGCTCTCATCCAGTCGCCCGACCGCAGCCAACGACACGGCAATATTGACGCGCAGTTCTTCGACATCCGCGTAGCGAAGCGCTTCCCGCAACAGTGCGATCGATTCCTCAAACCTTCCCTGACTGTTGGCGATGACCGACAGGTCTGAGTAGGCGATCCACGCCGTAGGGTTTTCTTGGATAACCTTCAGCCAGAGCGTCGTAATGTCCTTGTATTTGTATGTCAGCCGATGGGTCTGCGTGGTGAAGAGCACAATGGCGACGATGGCGATGCTCACCGCGAGGCCGCGGAGCATGGGCGTGGCCATGGTCATGCCCTTTACCAGGAGCCAGGCCATCAGCGGCGTGATGGCGGGCAAAGCCAAGTACTGCCAATGATCGGCATAGAGGCTGTAGCGGAAGGCAAAGGCATCAAAGAAGCCGGCGAAGGGGGCAATGGCAATCAGGTAACACAGCAGCGCGGCAAAGGGCCAAGGAGTGATTCTCTGGCGGAGCATGAACAGCGTGATCAAGACGCCGAGCAGCAGTGGTCCGGGCAGATATTGCCAGAAGACTGCGGCGTTAATATCCCACTTGGGATAGAAGAACATGATGGGGTGTGGCCAGAGGGCTTTGGAAAGGTACATCCATGGGGTGTGGGTGACCATAAGGAGACGTTCGATACCGTTGTGGCGGAACTCTTCTTCAAACTTGCCGACGACGTTGTATTCGCGGTAAACCGCCACCACGCCGAACACCAGCCCAAGCGCGAAGAGCGGCAACAGTTGCAGCACCTGCGCCTTGGTGATCTTCGCGCCCTGCTTGGCCCAGAGCACCACGCCGAGCACTGCCGGCAGCACGCACATGTTCGTCTTGCTGAGGATGGCCGCCACGAACAGCACCGACGCCACGATGTAGGTGTGGCGGGCCTTGCCCGCCGCGCGCAGCGATGGGGCGGGCATAAGGAAGAACTTGAGATAGCACCAGAAACTCAGGAAGAAGAACAAGTTGGAAACGGTGTTCTTGCGTTCGGTGGCCCAGGCGACCGATTCCACAGCCACGGGGTGCAGTACATACAACAGGGCCGCCAGCCACGCCGCGAGGGCGCTTAGTCCCAGCTGCCGCAGGATTGCCCACATCACGAATGCGCCGGCGAGGTGCAGCGCCACGTTGACGATGTGATAGCCCGGGGCCCAAGCGCCGTGGATCTGCCATTGCAGCCACGTCGTGGTGTGCGTGATTGGGAAGTACTGCGAAGCGGCCGGGTGTCGGCGGTCTTCGGGCAGCTTGGTGATGGACCAGATCTCGCGCAGTCCGCCCGGGCTTTGGATCACCGGGTTCTGGGTGATGTTTGCATCATCGTCCCAGATAAAACCATTGCGCGTTACCGGTGCATAAGCCAGTGCGGTGAACAGGACCATTGCCAGCACGCCAAGCCATGGGGCATGGCGATATATCCATGTCATGAAGGGTGGGGACATGGGCCGCATTGTAACCGGGGGGCGCTACGGTTGGTCAAAGCGGGGCGTGGCACGGGGCAAAAAAAGAAGTGGCCCGGTTCTTGCGAACCGGGCCAGCTTCAGGACTTACGAGTTGTCCAACAGGACTGCAGCTTACTGCAGGCCGCCGTTGGCCAAGCGGGTCGGAACCATGACCACGTCAAACGGGGCCGTGGTGCCGCTGATCGCGGCCGGGATCGTGTTGGCCGTCGACAGAGCGGTCGCGTTGCCGGTGGCAACGCCCGTGCACCAGATGTTCTCGCCATTCTGGCCAACGGTGGGCTTGCGGACCCATTCGACGTGAACGTCAGAGTAACCAACGTTCTGGCCGTCGCCGTTGTGGTTCGGGCTGTTCCAGCTGCGGGCGTTGTTGTTGGCCGCGGTGGCCGAGTCGCCTTGGGCGCCGCTGGAGCCGTCGGTGTCGATGGTCGTGCCGTTAAGCGACTGAATATTGGCCGGGGCCATGTCCGACATCACCGGCAGCGAGCTGTCGGTGAGGGCCGTCCACCACTTGCCGACCGTCACCGGGTTGCCGGTCCAGGGATAGGCTTGGCTGTAGCTGACCACGTCGTTCGCGAAGCTCGAACCGTTCTTGGTGAAGGTCAGAGCGAAGTTGCTGCCCGACTGGCTGACAGCCGAGCCGCCCGTGGCGAAGTTGTCTGACTTGCAGACGAACTGCTTGGACGAGACCTGGTTACGCAGGACGAGCACCCAGAGACCCTGATAGATCGGGCCCGAGGCGGCCGAGGCCTGGTACATGCTGCCGATGACAGCTTCGGCATTGTTGCCGGCGGTGCCAACGGTCGACGTCGCACTGTAGCCGGTGTTCGAGCTCGACGGGAGCACCGGGAACACGTCATTCGAGTCCGCGGCATAGATATTCATCGACTGAATAATGCCACGGAGGTTCGCAGCGCAGTAGCTGCGGTTCGACAGTTCGCGAGCGCGGCCGAGTGACGGCAGCAGAATCGCGATGAGCAGCGCGATGATCGCCACGACCACCAGCAGCTCAATGAGGGTAAAGCCACGACGTTTCATAGAACGTCCTCCAAAAAACACACCCGGTCCGAAACGCAGGTCGCCAGTAGTCGACCGTAAGGGGCGAAACTCTTATCAGGCACACGGTCGTGGGGTTGCCCAATAAGCGGCCTTGGTTAGCCGTAAAGTCCCGCGAGAATGAGAAACGCATGAGTCCGCACCACGCCGAAGATGAGTCGCACGACCCAGAAAAGCTTCGGTGGCCCTCATGCCGGACCTTTGATCAATGTTTGTACTCGTCCTGAGTTTTTGAGCCAGTCTCGCTTGGGCGATTGCAACAGAAGTACATCACAGATGTGACACCGCCAGCAGCGACGACATGACCCGCAGGCAACTCCGCCACCCGCTTGCCAATCGCGTTTGCACGTGATTTCGCGTTATGAGAGAAAAACTCCGCTTGAAGACCAGTAATGGTTTCCACGCCGATGAGTGGGCACAGCAGAGCGCTTAAGAAGGGCTGGTAAGCATGATTTAATGAGATATGAAATCACGCTCGGATGCACCTACTCAATTGATACGGTAACAGCATTCATTCGGTTCGTCAACCGAATTTTTGGGACGCAGCATGGGTGTTTTTGCTGCTTTTCTGCCTGTTTCTCTCACAAGATTCTCATTTAAAGTGGACCGGGAAGTCCTCTTATGTCCCCGCATAATCTTTCGTATTGAGATAATGTTCATTCGTTACGGACTTGCAGTGGTAGCGGGCGCAAGGGCCTCCCGAGCCGCTACCTCTGCCCCGCCCTCTGCGCCGTGATAACAATATCACGCGCCCTCGCGACTGTGCTCCCACACCAACGCCGCGCCCTGCAGCACCAGGTCGGGCACGAACGAATCCACAAAGTCGCTCTCGCCCAGCAACGCCTGCGCATCGCCGCCCGTGGCGACCACATGCGGCCAACTGCCCAGCGCCGTCGCGTACCGCTCGACCAACTCCCGCACCGCCCCCCGCGCCCCGGCAAACAAGCCCAGGTTGATCGCCTCCTCGGTGTTTCGGCCAAACGCATCCTCTGGCGTCGTCGCCACCGCCGGCGGGTTAAGGGTTACTTCGGGCAGTTGTGCGGCATGCTGGTGCAACGCCTTGGCACCCATCGCCAGCCCCGGCCCGATCGACCCGCCCCGGAAAACCCCTTCATCATCAATACAGTCCACAACCAGGGCGCTGCCCGCCTGCACGATCACGCAGGCATGTTCCACGTTCACGTAGGCCGCCAGTGCTCCCAGCACCCGATCCAGCCCGACCGTTCGCTCATCCTTCAGGGTCGTCTTGAGCGGCGGCATCACGTCCCGGCCGATCACGACCGGTTCCTGGGCCAGCGTTTGCTTAATCAGGTTCTCGATCTTCGCGCTCAGCGCCGGCACCACCGACGCCAGCGCAATTCCGCTGGTCTCGTCCTCGTTCTCTTTGGTCGCCGCCTGGGTCTTCTGCCAGAGGTCCGCAAGAATCCCGGGCAGTTCGGCCTCGACCTGTGCGTGCGCGATGCTCACCGCCGGGTCCTGCGACTTGCCCTGCGTAAACACGCCCAGTTTCACCCGGCTGTTGCCGACATCGATTGCCAGAACACTCATACGCGCTCCGCTTGAATGACGAATGACGAACAACGAATGACGAATGAACTCGCCCAGCATTGAAGCGTCATTTCAAATTGCCTCGATTGTAGTATTTGCTCTTCCGCACGTCGTCGGCCTTGATTGCTGCGATTTCCTTCGCAAGCTCAGCATCGACCACCGGGGCTGCCTTCTTGGCGTTAAGCTCATCCACGAGTTTGCGCTCGCCCTTCTTGCGTTCCGACGCGGTGCGCCGGTCGCGTGCCGGCTTGCGAATAGACTTGGGCGTCAGCATCGTCCGCTCGCCGTCCTTTGTCTTGCGCTTCGTCTTCTTGGGGTCGCTCTTTGCCTTGCGACCACCAGCGGCTTTGCTCGGCTCATCGGTCACTTCGACTTCTTCCCAGTCCCCTTCATCGGCCGGCGCTTCAACGTAAACAAACTGATCCTCGCGCGGCTGCTCTACCTTCTGCGGCGGCGTAATGTGCGCCGTCTCTTTGAAGGGTACGGGTTCCGGCGTCCGCTTGACCAAGGTCCACAGCGCCTCAAGCAGCGGCCGCAGCCCTGTGCCGGTCACTGCGCTGATCGCATAGATCTGCTTGCCCTTCAGGTGATCACGCAGGTCGGCGAGCGCTTCGCTGCCGCCGGTCAGGTCCATCTTGTTCGCAGCCAGAATCTCCGGCTTGGCCGCCAACTTCGGCGAATAGGCCGTCAATTCCTTGCGAATCTGCTTGTAGTTGTCGATCGGGCTCGTGCCATCCAGTGGGAGAATGTCGATCAGGTGCACGATCACGCATGTCCGCTCGATGTGGCGGAGAAAATCGTGGCCGAGACCAGCGCCATCGCTCGCCCCTTCAATCAACCCCGGAATGTCCGCAATCACCAGCCGGCGATCGGGTGAAAGCTCACAGATGCCCAACTGCGGCGTCAGCGTGGTGAACGGATAATCGGCAATCTTCGGCCGGGCCGCGCTGATGCGCGACAACAGCGTCGACTTGCCGGCGTTGGGCAAACCCACGAGGCCCACATCCGCGATCAGCCGCAGTTCCAGGTGCAGCGAGCGCAGTTCGCCCTTACGGCCGGTCTCGGCGAAGTCCGGCGCCTGCCGCACCGGCGTTACAAAGTGAATATTGCCCTTGCCCCCGCGTCCGCCTTTCGCTACGCAGATCTTCTGCCCGGCCAGCTTCAAATCTGCCAGCAGAATGCCTGTCTCGCGGTCATACACCAGCGTTCCGGGCGGCACCTTGATGGTGAGGTCTTCGCCATCTTTGCCGGCCATCTTCTTGCCCATGCCGCGAAAGCCGGGCTGGGCCCGCCAGTGGTGGCGACCTACCATGTCCAGCAGCGTATCAACGCCTTGCGTGGCTTCGAGGTAGACCGAGCCGCCATCACCGCCGTCGCCGCCATCGGGTCCGCCGTTGGGGATGTACTTCTCGCGTCGGAAGGACACGCAGCCATCGCCGCCGTTGCCGCCGAAAACTTCGATATCTGCCTGATCAACGAACATAGCTCACGCCTGTCTTGAGGGTACGCCCGGATTGGGCGAACCGCGTATTGTACGGCGAAAGCCCTCCTTACGCACGCAAATTTGGAAGAAGGTTGTTGCACAGTTTTGAAAACCCGCGTAGATTCAGTGGCTGAATCGTGGGTTATTTCAAGTCTTTCCGTTTGTGAAGGAACAAAACATGACGCAATACCAGGCTCCAGGCGCGGGCGCTCCAGCTCCGAAGATCGATAACTGGCTCTGGCAGTCCATCGTTTGCACCATCTGCTGCTGCCTTCCGCTCGGTATCGCGGGCATCGTTTTCGCCGCACAGGTCAATGGCAAACTCGCCGCTGGCGATGTCGCCGGCGCGCAGGAATCGGCCCGCAAGGCCAAGATGTTCACCCTCATCGGCATTGGCGTTGGCCTCGTGGTGAACATCATCGTCATTATCCTCCAGGTCGTGGCCGCCATGGCCGCGCAGCAGTAACAATCGTCGATGACACGCAGACATGGTGTGCAAATCGCCTGGGTCTCCGCGGCAGTGCTTATTGCCGCGGGTGCCTGGGCGCTTTGGCATTTTGGCCCCGACACGCAGCGCTTCTTCCCCAAGTGCGTCTTCTATGAAGCCACCGGCTATTACTGCCCGGGCTGTGGGGCCACGCGCTGTGCCCACCACCTCCTGCATGGCGATGTAGTCACCGCTTTCCGCTTCAATCCGCTGCTGGTGCTCGTGCTGCCCTACCTTGCTTGGGGTCTCTGGCGGCAGCTGCGCCGCGCCTTTGGCCCCGTCGACAGCACCCCGCAAAAGTTCGCCCGCCCCTGGTTGATCTGGGCGGTCTTTGTGCTGGTCACGCTCTACTTCATCTTGCGCAACATTCCCGTCACGCCGTTCACATACCTCGCCCCGCCTGCGTCCTGATTGACCAGCGCCGCGAATCGCTTAAGCTTGCGCCTTCTGCATATCCCAAGAGGTCGTTATGAGCCAGCCCGGTTTCACGCCGCAGCCTCAGTTGCCCGCCGCGCCCGCCTACCCGCCCAAGCCCGGTAAGGTCACCGCTATGGGCATCATCACGATCTGCTCCGGCGCGATTAACGCCATGCTTGCGCTTATCTATTTTTTCTATGTCCTGCTGGTCGGCCTCGCCACCTTCGGCATCGGCTGCATTTTCATCATCTTTCCGCTTTACCTCGGGCTCGTGGCGATTTTCGAAATCATGTACGGCATCAAACTTCTCGCCAATCCCATGCGCCTCGAACGCCCCAGCATCGCCGTCCCGGTCCTCCAGTTCACCACCGTGATCGCCTGCAGCGTTCTCGCCGTCGTGGCGGGCATTCTCAACCTCGTCTTCGGCAGCGATCCGGAAGTCAAAGCCTACTTCGATGCCTCCGGTTCCCGCGCGTTCCCCGTTCAGCCCCGCGTGTGATCCACGCAAAAATAAACCAAGCCCGATCATGCGATCGGGCTCGGCGTTCTTCCATGAAACCTGATTGGCAGCGTTGAAAGCTGCTTAGTTGCTGGCCGCCACCGGCAGCACATTGACCTTGCGGTTGGCGAAGTTCACCTTGCCGTCCGCGAGGGCGAAAAGGCTGTCATCGCGGGCGAGGCCCACGTTCTTGCCTGGCTTAAACTTCGTGCCGCGCTGGCGGACGATGATCGAGCCCGTGGTCACCACTTCGCCTTCGTAGGCCTTGATGCCCAAGTACTTCGGGTTGGAGTCGCGGCCGTTGCGAGTCGAGCCTTGACCTTTCTTATGTGCCATGATTCGTCCTTTCAGTTCGACGTTTCGAGTCCGCCACTATAGCAGAATGCGAACGTGTGGTCCAGCCCCGCAAAGATATCAGGAAAACGTGGCCGGAACCGAGTGTTTTCCGCCCCCTGGCCCTGTTCCGCAGTTCCGGTTCCCTCAAACCCTCCCTAGCCTCAACTGCAGAATTCCCTTATGCTTAGGTATCTCACCATTCACAGGAACCTGATGGCCCCGCTCGATCCAATTGAACCTTTCCCATGGTTTCTGCAGAAGCATCTCGACCTGCAGAATCCCGAAGTGCCCGCCAATACGGTTATCTCCGCCACCGAATGGTCAGAACACTGGCGTCCCCTCCTTGCCGAAATTCTTGAACGCTTCCAGAAGAAACGGCCGCACCGCTTCATGGTTGGCATTGCCGGGCCGCCGGGCGTGGGCAAGACGATCTTCGCCGAGCAACTCAACTGGCTCGTCTTCAAAGGCGTGATCGGCCGCGATGCACGCTCCATGGCGCTCCCCATGGATGGGTTTCATTTCCCGCAGGACCTCCTCAAGGCCACCACCAAGAAGCTCCCCGACGGCACCGAAATTCATCTCTCGTCGCTCAAAGGCGCACCGGAAACATTCGATGTTCCTGCCTTCCGCCATGCCATGCAGGAACTCATCGGCCGGCCCGAAGTCGTCAGTTGGCCGGGCTATTCCCGTTTCCACCATGACGTGCAGCCTGGAAAGTACCGTGTGCACGAGTCCACCAATCTCGTGTTTGTCGAGGGTAATTACGTCCTGCTCGACCGCGGCCTGTGGCAAGGCATCCCACGCATGTTCGATCTCAAGATCTACATCCAGGGGCCAGCCATGAAGGTCCTCTCGAACTTGATGGAGCGCCACATCAAGGGCGGAAAATCCGTCGAAGAGGCCAAGCTCTGGGTCAAGAAGATCGACCTCGTCAACACCCGCATCGTCGAAAGCACCAAAGCCAGCGCCGACGTCATCATCGAAAAGAACCACGACGATGACATCGTCAGCGTCACATGGCGCGAAGCGCAATGACGAATGACGAATGATAAATGACGAATCAATTCGTCAATGATCAATGATTGGATGTTCAACAGGAAAGGGCCTACGCATGGCGGCGACGCAGTTTGACCTTGAAGAACGAACCGCAGTCTTTGGTGAAAGTGTCATTGCATTGGCCAAGAAGATTCCGTTAAGCCCGGTGACGGAGCCGCTCGTTAAGCAACTTGTTAAAGCGGGTACCAGCGTCGGCGCGAATTACTGTGAAGCGAACGATGCCGAATCGAAGAAGGATTTTCGCCACAAGGTCGGCATTTGTCGCAAAGAATCGAAGGAAACGAAGTACTGGCTGCGTATGAACGTCGCCGCCACACCGGAGATACGCGAGCAGGCTGCCGTCATCTGGCAAGAAGCAAAGGAACTGAATCTGATCTTCAGTAAGATCATCCGCACGTGCGACACGCGCAAGGCCGCACGGACGACCGCCTCGCGTCATTGATCATTACGGCAATGGTCATTGCCAATTTGATTCGTCATTTATCATTTGTCATTCGTCATTCGCTGCGCGGGAGATACCACGGCCGCACATCAATCACCTGCATGCCCGCCGCTCTCGCGGCGCGGAATCCCAGCTCGCCGTCTTCGTACACCACGCAGTTTTCCGGCTTAACCCCCAGATCATGCGCGGCCTTCAAGAACATATCCGGCGCCGGTTTGCCGTGCGGTACATCGTCGGCCCCGATGATCACCGGGAAATACTGCTCCAACTCCATCGTCCGCAGCACCTGGCGCACCAGTTTCTGATGCCCGCCGCTGGCGACCGCCAGTTTGCGTTTGCCAAACTCGCGCACAGCGATGTCCACCACGCGGTGAATCTTCTGCACCGCCGGCAGGCTTTCCAAGTACATCTGCTCTTTCTCGTGGGCGATCTCGTCCGGGCTCACGCGCAGGCCTTCTTCCGCGGCCAAGATCTCCACGATCTTCGCCGTGGGCATCCCCGCAAACTCGTAGAACCGCTGCTCGCTCAGCTTCATGCCGTGTTTTTCCAGCGTCTTCGTCCACGCCACAAAGTGCAGCGGCATCGTGTCCACGAGCGTCCCGTCGCAGTCGAAAATCAACGCCTCAATCTGCGGCGGAATCTCGGCATCGTGATCTTTTGGCCATGTCGGCATGTCTGTTCCCTCAACCTGTGCGGGCAAACCGCCCGAGCCCCGCGATTATGCAAACCGCCACGCCTGATGCAAACGCCACGCAACTACCGATACAAATAGCATGCGCCCACGCCCGCTCATCTCTTACTGCATCGCCACCTACAACCGCGGCCGCGTGCTCGTTGATTGCCTCCGCAAAACGTACGCCCAGACGATCGCCATCGATCCCAATGCCGAGTTCCTCGTTGTGGACAATGCCTCCAACGATGACACCCGGGCACAGCTGAAGGACCATGCCCCCTTCGCCCGCGTGATCCCCTTAGAGAGGAACGAAGGCCCGGTCGCCAAGAATCACGCCTTGCGCCAGGCCCGCGGCCAGTATGTGGTCATCCTTGATGATGACGCCTACCCCAACCCCGGCGCACTGCCGCAGATGGTCCGTCACTTTCAGTCTGATCCCCACCTCGCCGCGGCGGTGTTCGATGTCACCCTCCCAGATGGCACCAAGGAAGCCTCCGCCTTCCCCGACGTCTTCATCGGCGCCGGCACGGCCTTCCGCAAATCGGTCCTCGATCTCGTCGGCCTGCTTCCGCAAGACTATTTCATGCAGGCCGAGGAGTATGACCTGTCGTTTCGCATCCTCGCCGCGGGCTACACCATCCAACGCTTCTGGGACATGCCCCTCACGCACCTGAAGACGCCCAACGCCCGCATCGGCCAGCGCACCACGCGGCTCGATGTCCGCAACAATCTTTACCTTCTCGCGCGCTACATCCCCGATCCGCTTTGCCATCAGCTCGCCGCCGATTGGCTCGCCCGTTACTTCGCCATGGCCAAACAGCGCGACGCCACCCAACCCGCCAGCGCCCACGGCACCCACAAGGCCGCTTACATGACCGGCGCTGCGGAGGGGCTCGCCAAGTGGTCGCTCAAGCGTGACAAAGAAAAATTCCTGCTCGATGATGACACCGTCGAGCGCATCTTCAAATTCGACAAGATCACGCAGCGCCTCGACCAGGCCCGTGCGGCCGTCGGCTTCTCACGCGTCCTTCTTGCCGATTACTCCAAGAGTCTCAGCAGTTTCACCACCGCGGCGGGCCGGCTGGGCATCGAAGTCGCGGCCGTCGCCGACGACAATCTCGGGGGGGAGGATCAAGACTACCGCGGCACGCCGATCAGGCGCTTTGCCGATTGCAGCGACTACGACGCCATCGTTGTGGCCAATCTCTCGCCGGTGGCTGCCCCGCGTCGCACTGCCGCCCTCCAGCGCCTCACCCACAAGCCCGTGATCAATCTGTTCGATCCGATGCGGCATCTTGTCGGGAAGCCTGTGGCCAGCAGCCAGTAGCCAGCTTGCAGAAGGCCTTTTTCACGACTGGCTTCTTGGGGCTGCCTTCTTCTGCTACACTTACCTGGCTATGAAACACCTGAAAATCCAAGAACTTGTCGACGAAAAACGGGCTGTCACCATCACGCCCAAGTACCCGCCGTACGATACCAGCCTCGGTTTCTGCCTCGCCGTCTCGGAAGAAATGCTCCTCACGCAGGAGATCGTCGAGTTCCATCTTGCCGGCTACGCGATCATGCCGATCCATGAGATCCGCAATCTCCGCTCCAAGAAGGCGGAGCGTACCGTTGAACGCATTTTTGAGGCCGAGGGGACGCTTAAGAATGTCGGCATCCCCGAGGTGCCGCCCCTCAACGATTGGCCCGATCTCTTCCGCTGGTTCAACAACCAGAAGAAGATGATCCAGGTCGAATACTTTGACACCCCCGAGCCTGGCTATTCGGATGAAGCCTCTGCGGTCGGCAAGATCACCGGCCTCTCGTCACGCTCTGTCGCGGTCCTCAACTTTGACGCCAGCGGCAAGTGGGATTCGGAAGCGACCGTCATCAGCTACGACAACATCAAACGCATCCGCTTCGAGACGGAATACATTCGCGTTTTCAGCAAGTATCTGCCCGCGCAGTGAACCAACCGCCCGCCGGCGCGTCTAAGAGACGGTCTGTTCTGGAAAGGATTAGCCATGAAGAAGTCGTTGATGGTGGTTTGCATGCTCGCGATCCTGTGCGGGTCTGCATGGGCGAGCATTCGCAGGGTGCCCCTCGAAGAGCGCGTCCAAGCCAGCACGCTGATCGTGTTGGCCAAAGTGGACAAGGTGGAAGAGACCAGCAGCAAGGCTGGCGCGGCCGCAGATGCACACCTGATCACCGTTACGGTGCGCGAGAAGTTGAAGGGCCAGGCCGGCGAGAAGGTCACGATTAAACAGGCGATTAACCCGCGGCGCAATCACGTGCCGGCGGTGGGGGATGAACTGATCTATTTCCTGGTGGCGGGCGAAACGAAGGGCACGTACGACCTGGCGTTGAGTATCACGCCAAACTCCACGATGAACAAAGACCAAGTGGAAGCCGTTCGCAAGGCCGTTGCCGCAGAGAAATAACCCCGGCCCCCTTACCTTCAGCCTTCACGCACCCGCCGATGGAACGCATCCATAAGGCGCTTGCTGGTTGCGCCGACCTTGCCGTCGCCGATGGTGCGGTTGTCGATCTTCGTCACCGGCACGACTTCCGCGCCGGTGCCGGTGAGGAAGCATTCGTCGGCAGTGTAAAGGTCGTAGCGGGTGAGGGTGGTTTCGGCGGTGGGGATGCCGGCTTCGCGGGCGAGGCGCAGGACGACGTTGCGCGTGATGCCGACGAGGCAGCCGCTGTCTTCGGTGGGGGTGAGGAGTTTGCCGTTCTTGATGATGAAGATGTTATCGGCGGTGCATTCGCAGACGTAACCGAGGTGGTTGAGCATGACGGCTTCGGGCACGCCGGCGTCGAGGGCTTCCCACTTGGCCATGATGGAGTTCAGGTAGTTGAGGCTCTTGACCTTGGGCGAGAGTGAATTGGGATGGGTGCGGATCGTGCTTGCCGTGATGATCGCCATCCCCTGCGCGTACATCGCCTCGGGATACATGCTGATCGTGTCGGCGATGATGAAGACGGTTGGTTTTTCACAGTTTTTCGGCGAGATACCCAGCAGCCCCACGCCGCGAGTGACGACGAGGCGGATATACGAGTCTTTGAGTCCGTTGGCGGCGAGGGTGTCTTCGACGGCCTGGCCGAGTTGTTCCATGGTGTAGGGGATGTTCAGGCGGATGACGCGGGCGGAGTCGTAGAGGCGTTGGAGGTGGGCCTGCTTCTCGAAGACGCGGCCGTTGTACTGGCGGATGCCTTCAAACACGCCGTCGCCATACAGTACGGCATGGTCATAGACGCTGATCTTCGCTTCTTCCTTGGGGAGAAGCTTGCCATCGAACCAGATCTTCAGGGACATGGGTTGGTCTCAAAGGATATTGATGCCCGCACCGCCCATGGGGGAGCAGTGGATTGAACCGCGTATCGTAACAGAAATGAAGCGTGCCTCAAACCTGCGCGGCTGCTGCGAGGATCTGCGATTGGGGTATAGTGGCGGCATGATTCGGATGTCGAGCGCGCAGATCAAGATGACGGTGGGGGTTGGGGCGTTGTGCCAGGCGGGGCTGCTGGCGTCGGCGTTTGACCGATGGGGGCCGCGTGCGGGGGGCGTGGCGGCGTGGTGGGAGGTGTGGGTGATGGTCGTGCTGGTGGTTGTGCCGGTGGGGGTGTTTGTGTTTTTCAGGCAGGGGGAGGTGCGTGAGCGGGTGCTGCGGCCGGTGTTGGTGGGGGCGAGTGTGTGGCATTTGGCGGTGAGTTTGGCGGGGGTTTTGGCGTATGGAATGCGGGTGGGATGGGCGGGTCATGAGGGGGCTTGGATGCTGTTTGGCGGCGGGCTTTTGGTTGGCGCAATTCCTTGTTTGGTAGTGATTTATCGTGCATTTGGGGTGGATCGGGTGCGGTCGGCGGAGTAACGGAAACATGAATTTTGGGGATTTTTGTTGACAGGAATTTTGCGGGTTGGGTAATGTGATACCGACTAGTTGGTATGGCGTACCAGAAGCCAGAAGCCAGAAGCCAGAAGCCAGAAGTTAGAAGTTAGAAGTTAGAAGCTAGAAGCTAGGAGCTAGGAGTCAGGAGTCAGGAATCAGGAATCAGGAATCAGGGATCAGGGATCAGGAATCACCTGGGAGGGGGATGAGGGGCAGGTGAACGGTCATGGGGGATGGGGCGAAGGATGGGTGTGATATGGGTGAATGGGAACGTGATACGGTGAGGCGCGAGGGGCGGGGTGGGCGTGGTGCGCGCGGTAAGGGGCGGGGCAGGCGCCGTGCGGGGGCGGGGGAGACGGATACGCGCGGGCGGATTTTGGAGGTGACGCTGAACCTGATGCGGGCGAAGGGATATGAGGCGACGACGGTGGATGATCTGTGCGCGGCGGCCGGGGTGACGAAGGGGGCGTTTTTTCACCACTTTCATTCGAAGGAACATTTGGCGCGCGAGGCCGCGAATTGTTTTGCGGAGTTTGCGGCGGGGATTTTTTCGAGTGCGCCGTATACGAAATTGAAGGATCCGCTGGAGCGGTTTTTGGGGTACATCGATTTTCGGCGGGAGATTTTGCAGGGGCCGATCGAGGGGTTTACGTGCTTGCTGGGGACGTTTGTACAGGAGACGTATCACTTGCACCCGGCGCTGCGGGCGCTGTGCCACGAGCACATCTGGGGGCATGCGAGCACGTTGGTGGAAGATATTCGCGCGGCGAAGGAGAAGTACGCGCCGGCGAGTGAGTTTGATCCGGAGGGGTTGGCGCTGCACACACAGGCGGTGCTGCAAGGGGCGTTTATTCTGGCGAAGGCGCAGGGGTCGCGCGAGCCGGCGGTTGAGTCGTTGCAGCATCTGCGGCGTTACGTGGAGCTGCTGTTTGGTGTTTCTGCTACTACGAGTAAGGAGCCAAGTTATGTCACAGGTCAAGATTCCGGAAGCGGCGCATCCTGAGCGCACGATTGTGATCTCACGGCACATCCATGCAGCGAAGGAATGCGTGTATGCGGCGTGGACGGAGACGGCGTTGATTGAGAAATGGTGGGCGCCGCGGGGCTATAGCACGAAGGTGCCGCAGAATGATCTGCGCGTGGGTGGCATGTGGCGGTACGAGATGACGGGTGCGGACGGGGCGGCGGTGCCGTGCGTGGGGACTTACCAGGAGGTGGTGCCGGGGGAGCGGGTGACGACGACGGTGGGTTTTGAGCCGACGTTTAAGAAGCAAGCGGGCATTGATCTGGCGGACGTGGTGGCGACCACGTACTTCACGGACAACCCGCTGGGCGGGATGGATCTGACGCTGCACCTGGTGCATCCAACGACGCTGGACAAGGCGAAGTACGAGCAGATGGGGGTGGCGATCGGCTGGCAGTCGAGTTTTGACAAGCTGCAGGAGCAGTTGGATCGCGAGGCGATTTTGCAGGCGATGGCGCGGTGGCGTGCGGCGGTGGAGAATCGCGATATGGAGGCGCTGGTCGCGGCGTATGCGCCGGAGGTGATGCTGTTTGATCTGAAGCCGCCGTACAAGTTGGTGGGGCCGGCCGCGGTGCGAGCGGATTGGGAGGCATGCTTGCCGTATTTTCCGAAGAAGTTTTGGATCCGGCATGAGGATGCGGTGCTGACGGTGGGGGGCGATGCGGCGTTTGTTTATGGGTTGGTGAAGATCGATCCGATTGGCGAGGAGAGCCGGGCGGGCGATCAGTACTTGCGGTTCACGGTGTGTTTTCAGCGGATCGGGGGGAAGTGGCGCGTGACGCACGAGCATGTGTCGACGCCGGTGAACCCGGTGACGAACGCGGCGGTGTGGATCAAGGACAAGAATGATTTGAGTGTGCCGGACTATGGCGGGTGCAAGTGAAATCACTTCGATATCTGATGCAAGATCGGTAGCGCTTGCTTCTGCCGCGAACTGCGCGGCAGAAGCATGGGACCCCATAAGTGAGATGAGGCGGTCGTGACATGGGCGACTTGAAATCGCGTGGAGCCATTGTGCTCAAGGGCGTGCTGTTTGCGGCGATCATACTGGCTGCGGGAACGGCATTGGTTTTGCGAAACCCGGAGTGGCAGACGGTGCTGTTGGTGCTACTGCTGATCTGGGCCTCGGCGCGGTTCTATTACTTTTTGTTCTATGTGCTGGAGAAGTATGTGGATCCGTCGCTGAAGTATGCGGGGTTGTGGGCGATGGTGAAGCGGATGAGGCGCGGATGAGTTCAGAATTCAGAGTTCAGAATTTGAACGGTGGTGGCGATGTGAGGGCTTGGGCGGTTGATGTTGCCGTTGGCGTTAGTCATGCAGGGTCCCGGGCTGCCGCCGCGGGGCTAGTGGGGGGTGGTTTCGGTGGCGTCTAGGGTTGCCATTGGGGGTTGGGCCAGGGGCGGGGGGCTTTGGCGGGGGACCGGGTGTGGATGGCGTTGTCGCGGGTGAAGTAAACGGCGCCGGTGTGGGGATCGGCGGCCAGCGCCACATCCTGCGGCTCGGTCGCTGGCAATTGAGGCAACTCGATCGGATAGAGCTTGAGCGTCTCCACATCGATGTAAAAAAGGTTGGTGATCGTCGCAATAGCCTCCGGCTTTTTCGGTTCGGCCAAGATGAGAAAACCGCGCGTGCCAGACCAGAACGTGCGGTCACTGAGGCGGTAGCCATTCGTGCGCGGACCCGGACTACCGTTGCCTGTGGTATCTATCACCGTACCGGGCAGCGTGACCGTTTGCTGTTTGCCGGTTTCCATCGCAAGGCGCGAAAGCGTGTTGCGATAGAACCCATAGACGTATTTGTCCGACAACCCCAACGGTAGAAGATGATCGTCCTTGTCCTTGGGCTGCCACGTCCAAAGTGGTTTGTCTTGGAGCGCGGCCAGGCTGTGGAGATTGAGGCGATAGGTCTCGGCATTGCGCGGTCTGTGTAAAAGGTGATGGGGCCCAAGCCACGCATCAGCGGGGAGGCGGAGGGTGTTAGGAAACTCGTGAAGCTGATGCATGCTGGCCTCATCCACACGCTCACCCACCAGCGGAATGAAGTTGAGACTCTTGCCATACCCAACGCCCTGGCTAACACTCGCGAGCACACCCGCCGCGGTGAATTCGCCGACTTCTTCAATGCGCGCATTGAGTGAGAGGGTAGCGGGTTTCTGGTCAGCGTCGCGCCTGGTTAGAAAGATAGTTGCAGCGCCGCCGTTAACCCGCGTCCATATCGCCCAGCCGGCTTGTCCCAGCATGAGTTGGTAGTGCCCCGTGGTGGGTTTCGATTCAGTAAGCATTTCAGGGTTCGCTTTGCCATCAAGCTTCAGCCGGTAAGCACGGTGGAAAAATGATTGCGCGCGGTAGTCTCTCGTGCGTTCGTCGAGTTTTGATTCCGACCAAGCCAGGTAGCCATCCCGTGCGGACACAAACCCGATCGTGCCCCATTGCTGCTTGACGATCGGCTCCGCAGCACACGCGCTGGCACAGCCCATACAGAAAAGCACCGCGGTCATACGAACAGAAAAAGCAAACATGGTTTGGCTCCGTGGTCCGCGTCTGGGTGATATCTTTGACTCTGCATCGCCGCTACCGGTTCCCACAACTTCCGCGATGTGGGCCGCCGTTGCCGTGGTAAGATGTTCGCCATGACGACACCGGTGGAGACAACGCATTCGCCACAGGATGAGTTGCTGCTGGCCTATCTGGCTGAGCATGAGGCGAGTTGCCCCGTTTGTGGGTACAACGTGCATCGCATCACGGTGCCGCGGTGCCCGGAGTGTGGGCGGGGGTTGCGGCTGCGACTGCGGACGAGTGATGGTTTTTCGAGAACGTGGCTTATCACCCTCATGTGCGCGGGCGTGAGCGCAGGCATTGGCGGGGTGATGGTGTGCATGATTGCACGCTGGGGCCCACCACCGTCGCGCGAGCCGGTGCTGGCGGGCGTGGTCTGGTGTTACGTCGCATCGATGCCATTGCCGCTGGTGGTTTTCTGGCTGCGCCGTGCTTACGCGCGGTGGCCCATCGCACTGCGTGCCGTGCTGATGTCTGTCGCCGTGGTTCTGACCGTTGTGATGCCGGTGGTGTTTGTGATAGCGTTAAACAGATGAACGAAGGTGGTCAAACAACTTCAATCGAATGGCTGCAGCGCTACGTGGCTGCGGACGGTAACGCATCGTGTCCGCGTTGCCGCAGCCCGCTCGATGCAGCGAAACTGCCGCGCTGCCCGCGCTGCGCTTCGGACATGCAACTTACCCTGGACACGAACGCCCCCTATAACCGGCTGTGGGGTATGTGCGTGGCCGTTCTGGCGGCGGGGGCTGGCGTCGGCGCCTTCTTGTTGCTGCTGCGCCTCTTCGTGCCAACACTTGACCGCAAGGGCGCGTGGATTTTTCTGCCTATCGGCATCGGGGGTTTGCTGGCGGCGGGGTTGGCGGGGGTGTTGCTGCGGCGAAGGCGCTTCTGGCAGTGGTCCCAGACTAGGCAGGCTGGCGCGCTCATCATATCGGTCGTGCTCACCGTTATTGTCTTCATCGCCTTCATCGCCGCGTTCTGGTGATCGGAGGGCCCCGGGCTGCCGCCGCGGGGCTTGGGGCGTGACGGTGAGGTGGTGTGCGTGGGTGGGTTTGTCAGCGGCGAGATGTGCGCTTATCTTGGGCGGTGCATGAAGAAGTGGCAGACGAATTTGATCAAGCTGGTCGTGATGCTGAGCATCATTGGGCTGGTGGTCTGGCGGATGAAGACCACGTGGGATGGGGTGCAGGATCCGCAGTTGCATGTCGATTGGCGCTTTGGGGCGCTGGCGATGTTGTTTTTCTGCTTGTCGATGCTGGCGTCGAGCCTGGTGTGGTTGTGGCTGACGCGGAAGATGGGGGACAGGTCGCGGAAGTTGCCGGCGATCGGGGCGTATATCTTCTCGCAGATGGGGAAGTATGTGCCGGGCAAGGTGATGCTGCTGTTCATGCGGATGGAACGCACGAAGCGACTGGGGATGAACCCGCAGGTGTGCATCGTGGCGACGCTGGCTGAGAACGCGATGTACATGGTCAGCGGCGGGTTGGTGGCGATGATCACGGTGATGATTTTTTATCGCGATCGGCCGTGGACGGTGGTGGGCGTGGGGGCGGGCGTGCTGGTGTTGATGGCGGCGTTTTATCCGCGGGTGTTTTACTGGGCGGTGAACAAGGCGCTGGTGAAGATGAAGCAACCGCCGGTGGAAGAGGCGCAGCAACTGGGGAAGACGGAATTGTTCATGGCGGTGCTGGGGTTTATGCCGTGCTGGTTGTTCGGCGGTTTGGCGTTGTGGTGTTCGACGCGGGCGATCACGCTGCGGATTGGCGGGGAGGATTTGTGGCCGCTGCCGGGGCTCTATGCGTTAAGCGTGACGGGCGGGATGGCGAGCATGTTGCCGGGGGGATTGGGTTCGCGTGAAGCGATCATGGCGTTGGGGTTGATGAAGGTGCTGGAGAACAATGCGAAGGCGGTGGCGATTGCGGTGGGGGTGCAGCGGCTGATGCAGATTTTGGCGGAAGTGATCATGGGGGCGACGGGGGCGGTGCTGACGAGTGTGAAGCGTTTGCGGCGGGTGAAACACGTTGTGAATGCGGAAGGCGAAATGCTGAATGCGGAAAGGCCGAATTAGTCGTCGGGGAGTTCTTTGACTTCGGGTGGGGCTTTGCGGTGGGCGTAGATTTTGATTTCGGGGATGAGGACGAGGCAGGCGAGGACGATGAGGGCGGAGGTGAGGAGGCCCATTTGTAGAAGGGTCAGGGTGTTGAGCATGTAGAAGGCGATGAAGGGGGCGGCGATGCCGCGGAGGCCGGTGAGGAAGGTGTGGACGCTCATGTAGTGGGCGACGCGGTGGGGCGGGGCGACTTTTGTGACCCAGAGGGACCAGGCGACGTCGCCGCCGGCGTTGGAGATGCCGAAGATGATGGCGCCGGCGATGAGGCCGACGAGGGAGTTGCCGGTGAAGAAGGTGACGATGGCGACGGCGAAGCCGATGTTGATGCAGATGCGAAGGGCGAAGAAGTTTACTTTGTCGAAGAGGCGTCCCCAGAGGGGGGACATGAGGAGTCGAGCGACGTTGGGGATGACGCCGGTGAGGATGGCGATGAACTCGGCGGAGAGGGGTTCGCCGTGGAGGAGGACGCCGTATTTTTCGTTGCCGAGGTATTCGATGCGGAGGGGGAGCATGATGAGGTTGGCGAGGCCGACGAGCATCCAGGCGATGAGTGCCATGCGGAAGGTTTTGTCATCGCGGACGAAGCGGAGCGCGGCGAGGGGGTTGCGGGATTCTTCGGTGGCGAGGGGTGACGAGGGCACGCGGCGCAGGCAATGCGCGCTGTAGAAGAAGGCGAGGGCGAAGACGGCCATGAGGAGTTGGTAATACTGGAGGTGGCCATCGAGGGCCCAGCCGGCGAGGTAGGCGAAGGTGGCGGCGGAGAAGATGCGGACGAACATGACTTTGCTGAAGAGCTTGCCGCGTTCGTGTTCGGGGTAGTTGTCTTGATAGATCTGGGTGAAGAGGGGAACGGCGGAGGCGACGGAGACGAGGCCGAGCAACGAGGCGAACGCGAAGACGTATTGGTTGGGGATGGCAGCGGCGATGGTGAACATGAGTCCGGCGACGAAGGTGAGCCAGGCGGCGGCGATGTTGGCGCGCGTACCGAGGAGGGAGATGAGGTAGACGACGAGGGGTGTGGCGATGAGACCGCCGGCGTTGCCCATGGCGATGAAGGCTTTGAGGGTGGCGCCGGCCTGGAAGTGGCGCACGGCGATGAGCAGCAGGAAGGTACCGGCGGCGGTTTCAATAATACCGGCGGCGACAGCGCGGCGGAGTTCGTATTTGTATGTCAGGTCGCGCGGGTCGGGTTTGCCATAGTCCAGCACGGTCCGCGGCTCGGTCGTGGTCATAGACAGACTTTACAGAAGCCAGTAGCCAGAAGCCAGAAGACGGAAGGGGAATTCAGAGTTCAGAGTTGTTTTAGGGGCTGCGGGTGGGGGCGTCTTTGAGGTAGTCGAGGAAGCGGGCTTGGAGTTTGTCGAGGTCGCCGACGGATTTGGTGAACATCTCGCGGCGTCTTTCGGGGGTCATGGCGCGCATGATGCGGTCGTCGAGATGAGCCTGGAGGTAGCTTTCGAGGCTGTCGCGGTGGAAACGGAAGAGGTAGTGGGTGAGGGCCCAGCCTTGGGCGTAGATGAGGTGGAGGGCTTTCTCGTCGAGGTTCTGATCGATGGCGAAGTTGTGGGTGAGGAGTTTTTCGAGGGGGATGAGCTCGTTCTTTTTGAGGGCGTCTTTGACGATGGCCATGCGGCCGGGGTTGATGAGGTAGGGGCCGGCGCGGTTGTTTTGGTCGCGGTATTCGAAGGCGGAGGCGAGGCCCTCGGTGAGCCAGAGGGGGTAATCGACGAGGCGTTTTTGGATGGCCATGTTGAAGGCGAGCTGGTGGATGGCCTCGTGCATGGTGGTGGCGTTGTTGTTGAGGGCGGCGTGGTTGGACATGCGGGCGGTGGCCTGGGCGATGGCGTCGGCGAGTTTGTTACGCTCGGCGGTGAGGGCGTTGACGAGGCCCTTCTGGCCGGCGAGGTCGGCCTTGCGGATGTCGTCGTTAAGTTTTTTGAGTTCAGCGCGGGCTTTTTCGAGGTTGTCGGCGAGCTTGGTTTTGTCGGGGGAGGTGGCGTCGTCGTAGAAGGCGGTGCGGTTGGTGCGCTGGGAGTAGTAGCCGGAGGACCAGGAGAGGTCAGCGGCGTCGGCGGCCTTGGCGTAGGCGAGGTAGTCTTCGCGGTTTTTGAAGAGGACGACGACGAGGCGGGTTTTGAGGAACTGGGGGCGGAGGGATTTGAAGTGGAGGTTGAAGATGAAGTTTTCGTAGGCGCGCTCGAGGGTGGCGCCGCGCTCGACGGCGAAGGCGTCGGGGGTGTCGTAGATGATGAGGAAGCGGCGGGTGTTGCGGATTTTGAAGTCGTGCTTGTGGCGCTCTTTGAACTCCGCGAGGAGTTTTTCTTCGACGGCTTTGTCTTCGGGCAGCGTGAGGTTTTGGTCGCACTCGGCGAGGAGGGCGTAGGCGGTGCGCGAGTCGGGCTGGAGGGCGAGGGCTTCGTGGCAGACTTCGGCGGCCTGGGACCAGAGTTCGCGGCGCTTGGCCCAGGTGGCGAGATCGATGCGGGCCTGGAAGTCGTCGGGCTTGAGTGTGGCTTGGCGGCGCATGAATTCGGCGAGGTCGCTGGCGGCGGGATCGGCCAGGGCGACGGGGGCGAGGAGCAACAGCAGCAGTGGGGCTGCGGATCTCATGCGAAGGCTCTCTGGTAGGCGGCGATGATTTTATCCGCGGTGGCGTTGAAGGCGTCGTCGATGGTTTGCCGCGCGGGGTCGGCTTTGAACCAGGCGACGGTGCGCTTGATGCCTTCGTGGAACGGGATGGTGGCCTGGAAGCCGGGGACGAAGGTTTTGAGCTTGGTGTTGTCGTAGACGAGGGAGTGGATTTTGTCGCCGTGGAGGCCCTGGGCTTTGACGGGGTCGAACTTGGCGATGAGGTCGGCGGGGATGTGGATGAGGTTGGGTTTTACGCCGAGGGCATTGGCGAGGGCGATGAGGATTTGGTCCCAGCAGAGGACTTCATCGGTGGTGATGTGGAAGGCGTGGCCGAGGGTGAGGGGGTTGCCGGCGAGGCCGACGAAGCCTTTGGCGAAATCGGCGGCGTGGGTGATTTGCCAGAGCGAGGTGCCGTCGCCGTGGACGATGACGGGTTTGTTGTTGAGCATGCGCCAGGCGGTGGTCCAGGAGTGGGCGGAGTTGTGGTAGGCGGCGGGGATGCGCGAGTCGCCGTAGGTGAGGGAGGGGCGGACGATGGTGAGGGGGAATTGTTTTTCGCGGTAGGCGGTGAGGGCGACGTGTTCGCATTGAATTTTGAGTTGGGCGTAGGGCCAGAAGGGGTTGGCCTGCGGGGTGCCTTCGGTCATGAGGTAGCTGGTGGGGGGCTTTTGGTAAGTGGCGCAGGTGCTGATGAGGATGTATTGATCGGTGCGGCCGTGGAAGAGGTAGATGTCGCGCTGGACGTCATCGGGGCCGTAGGCGATGAAGTTGGCGACGCAGTCGAAGTGGTGGTTGGCGATGGCGCGGCGGACGTCGTCGGGCTTGGTGATGTCGCCGATGATGGATTGCGTGCCGGGGAGGGCGGGGCGGTTGCCGCGGTTGAGGAGGTAGACGTCGTGGCCTTTGGCGGCGGCGAGGAGGGCGCACTCGGAGGAGATGAGCCCGGTGCCGCCGATGAACAGGATTTTCATGGATTAACCCTCTTTTGTGGCGATGGCAAAGAGACTGGAGCCGAGCGGCGGTGGGAAGGCGGAGAAGACGGCTTGTTCAAGGCGCGTGATGGCGTAGAAGAGGCCGTTGATGGGGGCCGGGGGAATGCTGACATGATAGTGCGCGGGCGCGGCCTTGGGAGCGGGGGCGAGGAGGCGGCGGGCGAAGAGCGGAGCGGCGGCCCAGAAGTAATAGTAATGACAGGTGAGGACGCGCAGACCGGCGCGTTCGAGGACGGTGCGGAGGTGGTTTTTGGAGTAGCGGCGGTAGTGATCGTTGGCGACATCATGGACGGACCAGAGCGACATGAGTGCGGGGACGGTGAGGAGGAAGTAGCCGCCGGGGGCGAGGATTCGTTTGACATGGGTGGCCGCGGCGAGGTCGTCTTCGATGTGTTCGAGGACGTCGAGCATCAGGACGAGGTCGAGGGGTTGCGGGGGCTGGTAGGAGGCGTTGAAGGGTTGGTTGAGGATGCGTTGGCGGTGGGGGCCGGCGGTGATGAGGCGGGCGTCGGGCTCGATGCCGGTGACGTTGCCGTACTGTAGGAGATGATCGAAGAAGAGGCCGTTGCCGCAGCCAACGTCGAGGATGTTGTGGAGGGGGCGTTGAGCGGCGAGTGTGGCGAGGCGTTTGGCGACGAAGCGTTCGCGGGCGCGCCACCACCAGTGGCGCTGCCAGAGTGATTGATATTGAACGGCGTAGTCGGCCTGCATGCCGCGAATGTAACCGAGGCGGGGCGTGACGTCATGGCTTCGGCTGGGTGGTGTTGTCGCGCGGGACGGGGGAGGCGACGAGGAACATGAGCGGCGCGCCGAGTTGTTTGGCATCATCGGCGAGGGCACTGAGTTCTTGTTCAAGGGGGGATTGGACGAGGGCGGGGAGGTCGTCGAAGCGGGGTGTGGCGGGGGCGGGCGGGAGGTTGGCGATGGTGGGGCGATCGGTGGGCGTGGTGGGCCAGGCGAGGAAGGCGACGGCGGCCAGCGCGCCGGCGAGAGCGCCGCCAAAGGCGAGGCGCCACCAGGCGGTGCGCTGGGGGCGGGCGAGGCGGTCGCGCTGGGCGGATTCAACGACAGCGCGGTGGATGCGGCGGTTGAGGTCGGGCGAGACTTCGGGGGAGAAGCCGCGGGCATCGCGCCGGAGTTGTTGTTCGAGCGGATCGTGGTTCATTTGGCACCTGCTTTCAGGGCGAAGAGGCCGAGGTTGTCACGGGTGGCGGGATCGAGGGCGTCGAGATGTTTTTTGAGGGTGTGGCGCGCGCGGTGGAGGGTGACTTTGACCCAGACCTGGGAGCGGCCGAGGGCACGGGAGATTTCTTTGATGGCCATGTCTTCAGCGTAGAAGAGCCAGAGTGCGGCGTAGTGTTCGTCGGCGAGGGCCTGCTTGGCGAAGCGCCAGACGCCGGGCGGGCCGTCGTCGGCGGGGAGGGCGGCCGGTGTGATTTTTGGCGGCAGCTGGGCGGGGTCGAAGGACTGGGGGACGCGGCGGCGTTGGATGTTCATGAGCTCGCGCGAGGCGATGGAGAAGAGCCACGTGGAGAAGGCCCAGCGGGAATCGTACTGGTTGAGATGTTTGTAGGCTTTGATGAAGGCTTCTTGCAGGGCGTCTTCGGCGTCGGCGCGGGTGGCCGCGCGCGAGAGCAGGTAACGCAGGAGGCGGTTTTGGTAGCGCTCGACCAACTGTGAAAACGCGGCCGCGCCGTCGCAGCAGCGGGCGACGAGTTCGGCATCAGTGAGATTGTGCGGGTCTGCGGGCAAGGAAACTCGCTTAGGGGACGGAGGGAAGCGTGCTGCGCGTGGTGGCGGTGCGGTGTCTCTCGAGGGCGACGAAGTCTTTGAGAATTTCGCGGCTGTCGCCTTCGAGGATGGAGGTGACGAGTTTGTTGTCGGCGCTGTTGGTGATCTTCATGGCGAGGGAGGCGGCGGCGGGATTTTTCTCGTTGTTGAGCTGCATGAGGGCTTTGAGCCCGTCGAGGATTTGTTTGCTCTTGAGGGCGAGTTCGGGCGTGGGGGCTTCGGCGGTGATGATGAAGCGGGCCTTGCCGTCGTTTTCGGTGAGGGTCATCTGGAGGGCTTCGAGATTGGCCATGGCGCCGGACTTAACGGTGCGCGGGGCGGAGGGGAGGTCTTTGAGGCCGGCGAAGGCGATGGCGTCTTTGGGGAAGGCGGCGGCGATGCTGCTGTCGCCGGAGGTGCGGGCGTCGATGACATCGAGTGCGGCCTTGAGGCCGGCGATGGAACTGGCGGAGACCATGACGCGGTCAGAGACGATCGCGCCGGCGACGGTGCGGTTGGTCTTGGCGTCGCGCCAGGTGTGGAGCGTGCGGCCCTGGTGGATCTGCGTGGCGTATTGGGGCCAGGTGCGGACGTTTTTGAGGATGCGCTGTTGATCGGTTTTGCCGTACCAGATGGCGACGGCATCATCGCTGCCGTGGTTGTTGGTGTAGATGGTGACGCCGTCGAGGTCGTTGAGCGGGTGAAAGCCGACGACGCCGTTGAAGAGATTGAGCCAGGTGTCGAAGGGGTTGCTGTCGCCTTTGAGTTCGCGGTGGGTGTTGTAGAGGGTGGTATCGCGGAGCGCGGCGCAATCGACGTGGAACATGGCCTTGGCGGCGGCGGGCACGTGTGCGGGCGTGGGGCCGCCGGCGAATGCGGCCAGCGGCCAAGACATGGCCGCGACGAGAGCGGCCAGTAGAAGACGTTTGGGCATGAAAGACCTCGCTTTTGGATGCGCATCTTATACGAACAGGGCGGGAGTCAAGTTACATTTTCCGGCATTGCGAGGGGGTGAAGTTGTCGCGGGCGGCGGTTTGGAGCTAGACTTAGCTCTGCCGAAAGCGATGGTCGCTGGCGGCGCTCAACCTCGACAAGCCGATCCAGCCAAACAGATTCACGGAGAAGAAAAAATGTCCGCTGAAAGCAAATGTCCGTTTCATCAGTCCGCAGTGCGTGGTACGACCAATCGCGATTGGTGGCCCAATCAACTGAACCTGAACATTCTGCATCAACGCTCGACGAAGTCGGACCCGATGGGGAGGGACTTCAACTACGCGAAGGAGTTCAAGAGCCTTGACCTGGCGGCCGTAAAGAAGGACCTGCAGGCGTTGATGACGGATTCGCAGGAGTGGTGGCCGGCGGACTTCGGGCATTATGGCCCGTTGATGATTCGCATGGCGTGGCACAGCGCGGGGACGTATCGCACGGGCGATGGCCGGGGCGGTGCGGGGAACGGCACGCAGCGTTTTGCGCCGTTGAACAGCTGGCCGGACAACGCGAACCTGGACAAGGCGCGGCGGCTGCTGTGGCCGATCAAACAGAAGTATGGGAAGAAGCTTTCGTGGGCGGACCTGATGATCCTGGCGGGGAACGTGGCGCTGGAATCGATGGGGTTCAAGACGTTTGGATTTGGCGGCGGGCGCGAGGATATCTGGGAACCGGAAGAGGACATCTACTGGGGCGCGGAAGAGAAGTGGCTGGCGGACAAGCGGTACAAGGGCGATCGCGAGTTGGAGAACCCGCTGGCTGCGGTGCAGATGGGTTTGATCTACGTGAACCCGGAAGGGCCGAACGGCAACCCGGATCCGCTGGCGGCGGCGCGGGACATTCGCGAGACGTTTGCCCGCATGGCGATGAACGATGAAGAGACGGTGGCGCTGATCGCGGGCGGCCACACGTTCGGCAAGACGCACGGGGCGGGCGATGCGAAGCTTGTCGGGCCGGAGCCGGAGGCGGCGGCGCTGGAGGAACAGGGCCTGGGGTGGAAGTGCAGCCACGGCAAGGGGAAGGCGGGCGACACGATCACGAGTGGTTTGGAAGTGACGTGGACGAAGTCGCCGACGAAGTGGAGCAACAACTTTTTCGAGAACCTGTTTGGTTTTGAATGGGAATTGACGAAGAGCCCGGCCGGCGCGCATCAGTGGCGGCCGAAGGGCGGCGCGGGTGCGGGCACGGTGCCGGACGCGCATGATGGTGCGAAGCGGCATGCGCCGTCGATGCTGACGACGGACTTGGCGCTGCGTTTTGACCCGGCCTACGAGAAGATTTCGCGGCGGTTTTTGGAGCACCCGGAGCAGTTTGCGGATGCATTTGCACGGGCGTGGTTCAAGCTGACGCATCGCGACATGGGGCCGATCACGCGTTACCTCGGGCCGGAAGTTCCGAAGGAAGTGCTGATCTGGCAAGACCCGGTGCCGGCGGTCGATCACAAACTGGTGGATGAGAAGGATGTGGCGGCGATGAAGGCGGAAGTGCTGGCGTCGGGTTTGAGCGTGTCGGAGCTGGTGTCGACGGCGTGGGCGTCGGCGTCGACGTTCCGCGGGTCAGACAAGCGCGGCGGCGCCAACGGGGCGCGGATTCGCCTGGCCCCGCAGAAGGACTGGGAAGTGAACCAGCCGGCGCAGTTGGACAAGGTGCTGAAGAAGCTCGCGCAGATTCAGAAGTCGTTTAATGGTGCGCAGGCCGGCGGCAAGAAGATTTCACTGGCGGACCTGATCGTGCTGGCGGGTTGCGGCGGCGTGGAGAAGGCGGCGAAGAACGCGGGCGTTGAGGTGACGGTGCCGTTTACGCCGGGCCGCGCGGATGCGACGCAGGAGCAGACGGATGTGGCATCGTTTGCGGTGCTGGAGCCGATTGCGGATGGCTTCCGTAACTACGCCCGGCCGAAGCTGTCGGTGCCGGCGGAGTTCATGCTGGTGGACAAGGCGCAGTTGCTGACGCTGACAGCGCCGGAGATGACGGTGCTGGTTGGTGGTTTGCGGGTGCTGGGGGCCAACCATGGCCAGGCACGGCATGGCGTGTTCACCAAGCGGCCGGAGACGCTGACGAATGATTTCTTCGTGAACCTGCTGGATATGCGCACGGCGTGGCAGCCGACATCGGCTGAGGCGAGCGTGTTTGAAGGACGCGACCGCAGCACGGGCGAGATCAAGTGGACGGGCACGCGGGTGGACCTGGTGTTCGGCTCGAACTCGCAATTGCGGGCGCTGGCCGAGGTGTATGCGTGCGCCGATGCGTCGAAGAAGTTTGTGCAGGACTTTGTCGCCGCGTGGGTGAAGGTGATGAACCTGGACCGTTTCGACCTGGCGTAAGCGGGTGTGGGAATTTGGAGATGCGACCGCCGCCGGGCATGAGCGATCAGGCCCGGCGGCGTCTTTTTTGGAAAAATCGTTACAATTCGGCGCATGGGATTATTGAGCAAAAGATCGCGATTGCCCGGTGATGATGAATCGTCACATGAGCGCATGAGCTTTGGCGACCACATCGAGGAGTTGCGGAGGCGTTTGATCCTGTCCGTCCTCGGCGTGGTGGTGGGCATCGGGCTGACGGCGTTTTTCATCAATGAGATCGTGGATTTCCTGGTGCGGCCGTACCGGCTGGCGCTGCGGGCGGGGCATTTTCCGGATACGTTTCAGTACATCACACCGGCGGAGACGGTGATCACGTATTTGTCGGTGGCGGTGCAGGCGGGGTTGATCATTGCGTCGCCGTGGGTGATTTACCAGTTGTGGCTTTTTGTGGCGTCGGGGTTGTACAAGCGTGAGCGCGCGATCATTTATAAGTGGCTGGCGCCGTCGATCCTGCTGTTTTTGTCGGGCGTGGCGTTTTTCTTTTTTATTGTTTTGCCGCTGACGCTGAATTTCTTCATCGGGTTTACGCACGGCACTGCGGGCAAGCCGCCGACGCCGACGGCGTTTGAACAGAAATTTTTGGTAACGGACAACACAGGGCTGGACATCAATGCGTTTCCGTTGGGGGAGGCGGTGCGTCCGCTGCAGATACCGATTGTGCGCACGGACCCGCCGGCGACGGCGACCTCACAACCGGCGACGCAGCCGTCGCTGGATCTGTGGTACAACGTGGCGGAGCGGAAGGTGAAGGGCCGGATCGGCACGGAAACGATCGGCTTCATGACGAGCGTGCAGGATTCGTTGTTCATGCCATTGCCGCGGCTGGATGATTATCTTGGTTTCGTGACGTTTATGGGCTTGGTGTTCGGCATCAGCTTTGAGATGCCGGTGGTGATCTTGATTCTGGCACAGATTGGCCTGGTGAAGCCCGCGACGTTCCGGAAGATCCGCAAGTACGCGTACTTTGGGATTGCGATTGTGTCTGCCGTGGCGACACCAACGCCAGACATCGTGACGATGTTGGCGTTGGCGCTGCCGTTGGTGGCGTTGTATGAGATCGGCGTGCTGGCCGCGACGGTTTCTGCCGGCAGGCGCGAGGCTGCCGAGGCGGCCGAGGAACCGGAGCAAGTGCGTTAACGTTTTCGCCGAAGCAGGAGCAGGCTGCCGGTGGCGAGTGCCGCCAGCGAGGCGGGCTCGGGCATCAACGTAACGCGTTCATCACTCTCTGCCGCTACCCAGGTTTGGCCGTTGTCTAGCGATAATTCGGTGAACACGTCGAAGAAGCTTTCGATGCGGTACTGTCCGTTGCCATTGTCGGTGACGCTGGTCTCGCCGTTAGAAGATTGGGTGGGGCTTTCGCGGACCAGCACGGAGTTGTCGGCGCTGTGCAGTTGGAGGTCTGTCATCTCGGTTGCGAATATGCCGGTGGTGTGGCCGACGCGGTCGATGATGGTGACGGTGGCGGGCCCGGTGAGGGTGACGGGCACGGCGGGGCCTCCGTCGACGGAGAGCATGGCGTAGAGGACCGTTTCGAAGAGTTCGATGGCGTTGTTGCCGGAGTAGGATTCTTGAACCGGCGGGTTGAACAGGGGCTGATGGACGATGTTGGTGAGGTCAAAGATGCTTGCGCCGACGTGGTAGGTGACGGTGACGCCCGGTGCGGTGTAGTAGGCGCCGACCGTCGACGGCAGGGATGGGTCTGGCGCTATCACGCTGGCCCAGGCGGGCAGCGCTGTGAGCAGCAGACCGCAGGTGAGGAGGGAGAAACGATGGAACATATTGAACCCCTGGAACAACATGGCGAGCGCTGAACAGACGCTCAAGCCATGGCCAGCGCGCGAGCTCTCGCGGGCGCGCTTAAGTCAGCCATCGGCGTGTGGGCAGGGCCCGGCCGACTCTCGCCTCAACTAACAAGCTACCGCGCTGGGGTGTGCGGGCAAGTAAAAAAGTCCAAAATGGTCTGTTTTTGTGGGGAATTGGTCCAAAAATGCCAATTGTCAGCGTGCCGCATTGCAATGGGGACGCGTTAGCCGCTAGGCTAATGGACTTTGCTAACCTGAGAGCCCAATGCCCAAACGCCCAACCAAAACTTTGCGTGACGATGTCCAGTCGGTCGCGTTCGTCTCGCTCGGCTGTCCGAAGAATCTGGTCGATTCAGAGAAGATGCTCGGCCTGCTGGCGGAGGATGGGATTTCGATTACGCCGGACCACGACGATGCCGACGCGATCATTATCAATACGTGCGGGTTTTTGGAGGCGTCGAAGACCGAGTCGATCGATGTGATTCGCGAGGCCTTGGCGGCGAAGGAAGCGGCGGAGAAGGATGGCCGGAAGAAGCGCGTGATCGTGGCGGGGTGTTTGGTGCAGCGGCACAAGGCACAGTTGCTGAATGATGTGCCGGAGGTCGATGCGCTGGTGGGGGTGTTTGATCGCGAGAACATTGTGAAGGCGGTGCGCGGGGGGGAGTATGCGCATTTGCCGGAGGGCGGGCGGGACATGGGGAGCTATCACGCGGTGAGCAGCTTTATCACGAAGCCGACGCGGGCGGATATTGGGAAGGGGTATGTGGAGTCGGACAAGGCGCGGTTGCGGTTGACGCCGCGGCACTATGCGTACTTGCGGATCAGCGAGGGGTGCAACCAGGGGTGCACGTTCTGCACGATACCGAGTATTCGCGGGCGCATGCGGTCGAAGCCGCTGGCGGATATTTTGAGTGAGGCCGAGGAATTGATGGCCGATGGGGCGGTGGAACTGAATTTGATTGGGCAGGACACGACGAGCTACGGCGAGGATATTGGCTTTCATGCGGCGGGTGAGGGGCTGAGCGGGATGCTGCGGGCGCTGGACCGGACGATCGCCAAGACGGGGACGAAGACGTGGGCGCGGCTGATGTATGCGTACCCGAGTTGCTTCACCGATGAGATGATCAAGACGCTGGCGGATTGCCAGAACGTGGTGAAATATATTGATATGCCGCTGCAGCATATTAATGATGAGATTCTGCACACGATGCGGCGCAAGGTGACGCGCAAGCAGATTGAGACGTTGCTTGAGAAACTGCGGAAGTGGGTGCCGGGGATCACGCTGCGGACAACGATGATCAGCGGTTTTCCGGGCGAGACGGAGGCGCAGCACAAGGAGTTGCTGGCGTTCATCAAGGATTTTGGTTTTGACAACCTGGGCGTGTTCGAGTTTTCGCCGGAGCCGGGGACGCCGGCGGGGCGGCTGCACGAGACGCACGCGGTGCCGATGGAAGTGGCCACGGCCCGTAAAGATGAACTGATGGTGGCGCAGCAGAAGATTGTGCTGAAGAAGCAGAAGGCGTTTGTGGGCGGCACGATGGAAGTGCTGGTGGATGGGGTGAACAGCAAGAAGAAGATAGCCCAGGCGCGGCATGCGGGGCAGGCGCCGGACATTGACGGCACGGTGCTGCTGGAGAAGTGCGAGGCGACGCCGGGCGAGTTTTTGACGGTGGAAGTGCGGGACTTCAACTATTACGACTTGATCGCGAAGCCGATTGCGGCGGCCAAGGCGCCGCCGGTGCGGGCGAAGTCGCCGGGCGGGAAGCTGAGTTTGCCGGTGGTGGGGGTGGTGTCGACGAGCGTGGAAACGCGTGGCAAGCGCGCGTGACCCGGACGTGCGAAGCCCTTACAATTTGCCGCTTTCGTGTGGCGAGATCTGCGTGTATCGGCAAGTGCCCAACATTATCACCGTATCGCGGCTGGCGCTGACGATCGTATTCTTCTTTCTGCTGCATGTGCATGAGAAGGACACGTTCACGCGCCAGATGTGGATCGGGTTTGTGGTGTTCGTGGTGGCGGCGCTGACCGATGCCATCGACGGCTACCTGGCCCGCAAATGGAAGGTCGAGTCGGTGTTCGGCCGGATTGTGGACCCGTTCGTAGACAAGATTCTGATCGTCGGGGCGTTCATCCTGTTTTCGTCGGATGAGTTCGTGAATGTGGCGGCCCTCAAATATTTTCCGGATGCACGCAACATCACCGGCGTCGCGCCGTGGATGTGCGTGGTGCTGATCGCCCGCGAGTTTCTGATCACCGGCATTCGCGGCGTGGCTGAGGCAAAGGGCGTTGATTTCAGCGCGGACTGGGCGGGGAAGGTCAAGATGATTGTGCAGTCGATTGCGGTGGGGGCGATCATGGTGGACCTGGCGCTGACGGGGCAGAACTCATTTGTGCGCATCACGCGTGACATCACGATCTGGACGACGGTGGTCGTGACGGCGCTGTCGGCGATCACGTACATTGTGCGAGCCCGACGCCTGCTATGACGATGCTCAAGAAAATTCTGGTCAGCGGCTTTGGGTTGGGGCTGATGAAACCGGCGCCGGGGTCGTGGGGCACGGCGGGGCCGGCGGCATTGTTCTGGTTGCTGTTGGTGCTCAATGTGCCGGCGACGGCGTGGTCGGTCGGGGCGATTGTCTTTGCATTGGTGTTCAGCGTGCTGCTGATCGCCTTGGGGGATTTTGCGATCGCGCACTTTGCGGATGAAGACCCGGGGCAGGTGGTGCTGGACGAGTTCGCGGGCTTTGCGTTGGCGGTGGCGTTTGTGCCGGTGCCGGCGTGGTGCAGTGCGCATGGTGCGTGGGGATTGTTTGCGTTTGTGGCGGGGATGTACATTTTGTTTCGCGCGACGGATACGTTGAAGTTGCCGCCGGCGCGGCAACTGGAGAAACTGCCGCGGGCGTGGGGGATTTTGTGTGATGACCTGATGGCGGGGGTGCAGGCGAATCTCATCGCGCAGATTGTGATACGCGTATGGCTGTTGTGACGATAGTGAGTGTTTACACGCGGCCGAACGGGTGAAATGTGAACGATTATCTGCGGGCTGTCATTCTGGGGATTATCGAGGGGTTGACGGAGTTTTTGCCGGTGAGTTCGACGGCGCACATGCGCATCGTGGAGCCGTTGCTGGGGATTGAGCTGGAAGACCCGTATTGGAAGATGTTCACCGTGGTGATTCAGCTGGGGGCGATTCTGTCGGTGATCGTGTTTTTCTGGTCGCGGCTGCTCAACTTTGTGCGGACTTTTCCGCGCGGCAGCGAAGGCCGGCACACGATGCTGACGCATCCGCTGTCGCTAGTGATGATCGCGTTTGTATGCACGGCGGTGCCGTCGTTTCTGCTGAGCAAGAAGATCGACAAGGCGCTGGAGTCGCTGGTGGTGATCGGATCGTCGCTGGTCATCGGCGGGATCATCATGTGGGTGGTGGATGTGCTGCTGCGGAAGCCCAAGATTGAACGCGTGGAAGACATGAAGACGCTGGATGCGATCGGCATCGGCGTGGCGCAGATTTTCTCGGCGGTGTTTCCGGGCACGTCGCGGTCGATGGCGACGATCGCGGCGGGGCAGATGTTTGGCTTGTCGCGCCAGGCGGCGTTGGATTTTTCGTTCTTCCTGGCGATACCGACGATGGTGGCGGCCACGGGCTATTCACTGTTGAAGTATCTGCGGGGTAAGGAAGCGGCCGTGCCGATGGACGGGCACAAATGGGTGGTGCTGGCGATTGGATTTGTGGTGAGTTTTGTCGTGGCGCTGGCGGTGGTGAAGTGGTTCACCACGTGGGTAAAACGGCGCGGGTTTGTGCCGTTCGCGATCTATCGCATTGTGCTGGGGGTGGCGGTGCTGGTGTGGGCGTTCAAGGGGTGAGGGGCATCAGCTGTCGAGCATGCGTGCATCGAGCAGGGATTTGCCGGCGAGTGAGACGTAGAACGACACGCCGAGCATCGCGAGCAATGCGCCGAGGGCGATGAGCACGCTGTTGCCGTACCAGACCGAGAAGTCGTAGGTGATGGGGTACGACAGCAGGATGAAGCGGGCGAGGCAGCAGGCGATGATGGCCACGAGGCCGTGGCGAATGAGCACCAACAGGAATGTCGCGCCGATGAGCGCCTGGAGTACCCAGTTGAGATAGGCCTGCGGTTCGTAGCGCACGGTCATGGCGGCAAACATGACGACGAAGAGCGCTCCCGCGGCCCAGCGGCGTTTGGTCATCATGCGGGCGACGACCACAAAGAGAACTGCGATCATGCCGACGTAGAGGGCGTTGACGCCGGCCTGGAAGAGGACGGACAAGCTACGCGGCGCCTGCAGCATTTCGTTAAGCATGTCCATGTGGGGCATGGGGGCGGGTTGGTTGAGCCAGCGCGGCAGGAGTTGGTCGAGTTGCGTAAGCAGGACCGTGCCGATGCCGGCAGCGCCGCCGATCATGATGTCGCGGCCGACGAGGGGGTCGAGGAGGCGGCCACTGATGAAGCGCGTCCAACTGATGATGGTTTCGGGCCAGATGCGGCGGACGGAAGGTTCGACCGCCATGTAGAAGACCCAGACGAGACCGACGAGGAAGAGCACTTCGCCCATGGCCTGCGTGAAAAGTTGGTACTGCTGGACGATGTCGGGCACGTAGTGGACGCGGAAGGCCCAGGCCACGCCGCCGAGGACGAGGAACGCCATGGCCAATCGCATGGCGCCCTGGCGGTCGCCGCGACCACTGCGGTGGTTACGCCAGGCCAGCACGGATCCGAAGATGAGCAGCACGATGATCGTGATCACCTGGATGAGCATGTTGGGGCGGTTGAATCCGACGGCGTCGCTGCTGACGGCGACGACCGCGTTGTTGACGTCGAAGAAGACGACCTGGCCGCCATAGGCAGCGGCCTCGATGCGGACGATGCGGTCGGGGTGCTCCGCGAATGATCCTTGCCAGGCTTTGCGCGAGTCGGCGAAGCGCGGCGGGGTCAGTCGTGACGGCACTTCCTTAAAGCGCGACATATCAGCGCCGGCGGCCTGCAGCAGCCCGGGCCAATCGCAGTCGGCATCATCGCTGCGGGCAGCGCCGAGGCTGCGCGGCACTGCTTCAAAGCCGATGAGTTTGCCCTGGGGGTTGAGCCGCACGGCAACCATGCCGGGTTCATCGAGTGGCGGGTCATTGATGCTGACGGAGCGGCCCGCCTGTACGGGGACGAGATAGCTGGGCGCTGCCCGGTACCAGAAGTAGATCACGTCGGGCTTGTCGCGGCCGAGACGACGCCAGCGCTGCGGCGAGTCGTCCTCGCGTTCGATTTCGTTGTAGGCGCGCGGTTCAACGGCGAAACCGTAGGCGCGGTCGCGGCGATTGGTGTAACGCAGATCGCTGAGGATTTGCTCGGCGCGGTCTGCAAGAACGGCCGGGGCCTTGTCATCGATGACCTTCTGCACGACGAAGGCCTGCGGGGCCAGCCAGACGACGATGGCCAGAAGCACAAGGGCCACGGCGAAGATGCTGACGGCGGCGGTGCGGCGCAGGCCGAACTCATAGTCGCCGGCAGCGGCGACGGCTTCGGGGCTGGGCGTTTGTCCTGCGGCGAGTGCGGCACGGAGCGCATCGCCGCCAGGCAGGGCCGCGGAGACGGACAGGACGCTGGTGTAGCGGTGCTTCGGATTTTTCTCGAGGCAGCGCATGATGACGCGTTCGATCGTCGGGTCGATGTCGGGCACGATGGCGCTGGGCGCGGCCGGGACCATCTCGCTGTGGGCCTTGAGGTAGTCGCGGAAACCGTCGCCCTCGAAGGCGGGTTTGCCGGTGAACATTTCGTACATGACGAGGCCGAGCGCGTAGATGTCGCTGCGTGTCGTGACTGTTTTTCCGAGGAGTTGTTCGGGCGACATGTAGGCCGGCGTGCCGGCGCGGAGTTGCTGCTGGACGACTTCATCGGCTGGCGCGGCGAGGCCGAAGTCGGTGATGCGCACATGGCCGCGCTCGTCGATCATGACGTTGGCGGGCTTGAGGTCGCGGTGCAGTACGCCGCGCTCGTGGGCGGCGGCGAGACCGGCGCACAGTTGCCGGGCGATCTGCACGGCTTTGTCCTGCGGCACGCGGCCGATGCGGCGGAGCAAGCGGGCGAGGTTTTCGCCGTCGACATACTCCATGGAGATGAACGGCTCGCCCTTGTACTCGCCGATATCGAAGACGCGGCAGACGTTGGGATGCGAAACCTGGCGGGAGAGGCGGACTTCGTTGTTGAAGCGTTCGAGCCACTTGGCGTCTTTGCCGAAGAGCGCGGGCAGGAACTTCAGGGCGACAGTTTGCTCAAGGCGGAGATCGTCGGCACGGTAGACTTCGCCCATGCCGCCGCGGCCGAGCAATTCGATCACGCGGTAGCGTTCATCGACGACGGTGCCTGCGGTGAAGCGGCCGGCATCGACGTAGCCGGAACGCGAGCCGGGGCCGTCGCTGAGCGTGCCGGTTTTGTTTTTTCCTTCGCGCTCCCCGACTTCGATGCCATCGGGCTCGAGGCCGGTGATGTTCATCGGGGCGCTGTGTTTTTCGATGGCGGACTTGGGCAGGCCCATCATCTCGAGGGGGCCAACGGGGTCGCTGGCGAGCAACTGGGTGGGGCGTTCGTGCTCGCGCAGGAGCGCTTCGACTTCACGGACGATTTCATCATTGCCGGAGGCCTGCTGCCGGACAAACTCGGCGCGCTCAGCGGTTGGCTTCTCGCATGCGGCGAGAAAGACCTCTTTCACCCGGCTGAAGACATCGCGCGTCATGGCTCACTCGTCGCGCTTAAGTTCACGCGCCAGCCACGCCCGGGCGAACGTCCAATCACCTTCGACGGTGCGTTTGCTGACGCCGAGGGCCTCGGCCACTTCTTCAACGGAGAGGCCGCCGAAGAAACGCAGTTCAATCACTTTGGCCTGGCGCGGGTCGAGCGCGGCAAGGCGTTCGAGCGCTTCATCGAGGGCCAACACATCTTCATCACGCTGCGGCGAGAGGGCCACGGCTTCGTCGAGTTCGACGCGGGCCCGGCCGCCGCCACGCTTGTCGCGATGCCGCGCCCGCGCGTGGTCGACCAGGATGCGCCGCATGGCTTGCGCCGCTACCGCAAAGAAATGGCTTTTGCCCTGCCAGTTCACGCGGCTTTGGTCGACGAGTTTCATGTAGGCTTCGTGGACGAGTGCGGTGGGCTGGAGGGTGTGGTTGCGCCGTTCCTGCTGGAGGTAATGGTTGGCCAGGGCGCGAAACTCATCATAGACCAATGGGAGAAGCTGGTTGGCCGCCTCGCGGTCGCCCCCCTTAATGCGTCCGAGCATTTCGGTCAGTTGTTCGCGCACTTGCGGCATAGGTCGGCCCTCAATGAGTGGTCCGCCCAATTGTGCGTTGCCGTACCGCGAATTGCAATCACCGCCGCCGACGGGCGAGCAGTGCCAGGCCGCCGATTGCGAGGGTGGCGAGTGTTCCGGGTTCAGGGATGGACATACCGGTGATGAAGAGCTGGTCGAAGTTGACGATCTCAGCGCCGCTGTCGGAGTTGGTGAGGGCGCTGGCGATGGCGGTGACATCTTCCCAACCCGCGGGCAGGGCGACTTCGTAGTGCAGGAACTGGTCCTTGGCGAGGCTGTTGAGGGCGGTGCCGGTGACGTAGACGAGGTCGATGAGTTCGGCGCCATGCTTGAGTTGCACGCGGAAGTAATCACCGGTTTCGTAGGTAGTGTTGGCGATCTGGATGTCGATACTAGCACGCACGTCGGTGAAGCCGGAGAGGTCGACGGTGTCGAAGGTGGTAATGGCTTCGTAACCGCGGATGCGCAGGCGGCGCGGCGACGAGCTGGAATCGTAGGTACCCAGAGAGTTCGTCGATCCGATTGGTCCGGTGATGGGTTGAGTGACAAAGCCGAGCTCCGTGTTGGTGTTGCCGGGCGACCAGGCGGTGACGCCCATGGTGGCTTCGTTGAAGGCGGTGTAGGCGATGACGCGGCGGGCGGCCTTACCGGCGCCGGCGACGTTGAGGTCCTGCAGGGCGTTGATGGTGGAGCCGGGGATAGCGCCGAGGCCGAGGAGTTCAAGGGCGAGGTTGGCGCCGTCGCTGTTGCGGATGGGTTGGACGGCATCCGTGTAGGCGGTGCGGGCAGCGCCGGGGGCAAGGCGCGTGGCGGAGTTAAGTGAATAGAGATCGACGCCGGCAGCAACGCCGGGGCCCCACGCAAAGAAGGGGATGTTGTAGTTCATGTAGAAACTATTGCTGCTGTGGCTGTTGTTCTGGCCGCCGTGGTCAGCGGTGACGATGAGGGCGGTTTTGCCGGCGAGGGCGGGGGTGTTATCGATGAGGTTGAAGATTTGGCCGAGGTAGGTGTCGGCGGCGCGGACGGCGTTGTTAAAGTTGGTAGAGCCCCAGGAGCCGGCGAAGTCGGGATCGCCGATATGGACGAGACTGTAGCGGAACGGCGTGGCGGCCATCTGGTTGACGAACGTTTGCACCGAGGCGGCGGAGTTGGCCGAGTTGGCGTCGGTGGGGATGCTGGAGAAGGTGATGCGATCGACGGTGCCGTGGGTGCCACCGGTGCCGTTGTAGGAAGTATCGATCAACGAGAGTTTGATTTTGTCGGAGACGAGCGCGGTTGGTCCGAGCGTGCTGGCGACGTTGAAGACGCTTTGGACTTCGCTGCCCTTATTCTGCGAGATCGTGGCTGTGCTGTTGGCGGGGTAGAAGGTGGTGCCGTTGTTGGTCCAAGCGTGGCCGTCGGTGCCGCTGACGGGGCGGCCGGTAACGACGCTGACGTGATTGGGCAGTGTGACGGTCTGGTCGTAATCGGTGCGCGCGTTGTAGGTCCACGCGCCTTGGGTTTGGAGACGCTGGAAGTTGGGGAGTTCGCCCGCGGCGGTGAGGGCTTGCACGTAGGCGGAGCCGAGGGCGTCGACGGTGATCTCGATGACGTAATCGGCGGCCCAGGTGGTGCGGGCGGCGAGTAATGTGGCAATGGACAGAGCGACAGCAGGAACAAACCGCTTCATGCGCGAGACCCTCCAACGAATGCTCTCTCGCACGCGCGGCAACTGCCGAGTGACACTCCCTCTGCTACCCTTGTAGCACAGAAAGATTAACGTGTCATTAAAATAATGGACTAATTAGTCTTTTTATTGTTTGCCGGCCAAACCGATGGCTTTGGCGTGGGAATTGAGCTTCTCGCGGAGCATGGCCCGCCCGCGGAAGCAGCGGGATTTGACGGTGCCAGCGGGGACGCCGAGGGTTACGGCGGCTTCGGCGAGATCGTGGCCGTGGACATCCACGAGCAGCAGCGTCCAGCGGATTTCTTCGGGCAATTCGTGCAGGGCATCGATGATGACCTGGTCGGATAGGGCGTTAAGCAGCGTCGCTTCATCCTGACCGCTGGCCTGACCTGCGAGTTCGGGCGGAGCAGGCGTGCGGTCGTCGGCGAGGTCGAAGTCCTCGGTCAGGGGCACATCGCTGTTGCGGCGGGCGCCGGAGCGCACGCGGTCGATACGGGTGTTGCGCAGGATGGCCATGAGCCAATGCTGCATGTTGGTGCCGGGCTTGAAGCTCTCGAGGTTGTTAAAGGCCTTGAGCAGCGTGTCCTGCACGAGGTCGTCGGCTTCCTCAGGGTTGCGGCAGAGAAATTTGGCGGTGCGCAGCACAACAGGCAGATGCGGCATCACCTGCTCGTAGAACTTCTGCGTACGCTCGTCGCCGGTCACAAACTTCCTCAGAAGCCCAGTTTATTGGCGGCATCGATCAGAGCCGACGCGTCTTTCTCGCCGGTCAGGCAGACCCAACGGCCGTCATGCTCGGTCATCACCATCGTAAACTCATCGACGGTGCTGATGTGGTAACGCTGGCCATTGTGCGTCTCTACCTTGCCCGCGGGCGAGCGAATATCCTGCGCCCGGGCCACCGCGACTGACACTTTCTTGTCGTCGATGCTGATCAAGGCAAATGCGACTTTTGCATTTTTCACATCGCGCAGGCAGCACGCGTGGGGGACCCAGTCGGGCGATGTGCCATGCGTGAAGCCGCTGAATCCATTCCACTGTTCGGCGATGAGGCGGTTGGCTTGTTCAAAGCTCGTGGCCACCATGGCGGGCGTCTCGCCCCGGACCATCTCGCGGTGGATGCGCGCGAACTCCGCGGGGCTGGCGACGGCCTCGTTCGGCCAGAACGAGAGGGTGAGCAGTGTGACGGCAATGATGAGGCTGGCAGCGACGGCGGCAGCGCGCGACCAGTAGGCGCTGAGCTTAAAGCTGCGCCGGGCTTCGGCCCGCGGAATGGCCGTCATGATGCGGGCACTTGCCGCGGAAGTATCGACTGGCATGGCTGCCAGTTTTCGCAATCGCATGGCGACTGCATCTTGTTCGAATGGGCTGTTCATGACAGACCTCTTGCTTGAATCCTATTGTACGAACGGTCGGGGAGGGGCCAAAGGTTCAATAGGGCGAGTGATGGCGTGGCTGTCCTGGGGCTTGCCCCATGGGCTGTAAGTGCTTGTGCGGGTTGACTTTGTGAGCGATACAGCCCCGGGGTCATTCGATGACGATCACCCCGTCGCGCAGGCGGATGGTCTGTTCGCCGACCTTGACCACGATGTTTTCGCCTTGGCCGGAGGCGGTGACGGCCGGCGGGTTGCCCTTCTGAATGGTGACCACCACGAAGAAGGTGGCGTCCTTGTCCGGCGTTTCGACGGCGATGAAGTCGAAGGTCCGCATCGTGTTGGCACCCTTGGAACTGCCGCCGCGGTAGATGAAGTACATCTCCTGGTTCTTGAGGAAGCGGGCCTTGGCGTTCGGCGAGACGACGGTGCCGCGGAGGGAGGCATCGGGGTATTTGAGGTTGAAGGTGTTTTCGGCGGCTGTGGCGGTGAGGGTGGGATCGCCCGTGGGCATCTGCCAGAGCCATTGCTTGGTCTTGCCGCCGCTCACGCGATCGACAAGAACCATGAGGAACGGCGCGCCGCACTTGCCGCTGAAATCGAAAGCCATGGCGCGGTCGCCATCGACGTGTGATTTGTATTTGACGTCTTTGAGCCGGTCGCCGTAGGCGTTGTAGAGCTTCGGCAATTTGCTGCGGAGAGCGTCGCGGTCTTTCTCACGGTAGTAGGCGGTGACGCTCTTCGGCGGGGCCATCTTCAGCGACTTATCCACAGTGTCGGTCGGGTCGGCGTCGATCATCGTGGCGACTTCATCTTTCTTCTGCTCGGCCACGGCGAGGTAAACGTCGCTGAGATCGATCGACAAACTGCCGGAGCCGTCGAGCTTGGTGGCGTAATGCGTGATGAGGCCGCAGCCGCTTTCGCTGGTGACATCGTCGGGGAGGAGCACGACGCTTTCTTCCGGGCGGTAGCCGCTGCGGTCGATGGGAGCGGACGTCCACGCATGGCCAAGGCCCCAGATGCGGAACGCGCCGGCATTCGGGTGGCTCCAGGCGCGGATGGGGACATTCTTGGTAAAGACCTGGGCGATGAACTCGTTGCCGGGCTCAAAGCCGTTACGGAAGACGTAAAAGCCGAGCGTGTCGGCGGCCCAGGTCTTGGGCATGGCCTTCGCCGGTGGGGCGGCGGCGAGATCAACGGGGTAATTGATGAACGTGGCGGCGAGCAATTGACCGCTGAGTTTGCCGAGGATTTTTTCGGCGGAAGCGCGGTCGTTCTTTGGCGTTGCTGTTTCTTCGAGGCCGAAGCCGCGGTTCCATGCCCACAGGACGGCGGGCTGGTACTCGGTTGGTACGACGGGGAAGTTGGTGGCGATCCAGCCGAGGTCGAAGATGGGCTTGACGTTGAGCGGCATGATGTGCGGCTCGCGGTCGGCGAAGGAGGCCTGCATTACGAGTCGCGGCAGCACGTGCGTGGCATCAGGGAAGGTGGAGACATCACGCCCCATGGTGCGGCGGTGGAGCGTGGCGTAGAGCAGCGGGTAGCGCGCAGCGATGTTGCCGTACATGGCGACTTCGGCCTGGAAGCCGCCGTTGCCAATGCCGAAGCGCAGGTGCTGGTAGATCTGCTCCTGGCTCTTGGTGACGATGCGAAGGCATTCGAGGTCTTCGCCGCGGCGGGCTTTCCATTCCGCGGTTTCCGTTTTCCAGAAGGCCAGCGCCTGCTCGTGCTCAGCCTTGATGGCGGCATTGATCTCGTCGGCGTTGGTCCTGCGGATCTTTCCACCGGGCATGTGCGTGAAGCGCACCGCCAGCATCTCGCGGCCCCAGGGTTGCGTCTGGCCGATGCGCACTTTGATCAGCAGCGGGTAATTGCCGGCATCGAGTTGCACGGCGTCGCCCTCACGGATCATCTCGCCGTTGAGGTATGCGAATGATTCCTTGTGGTCAGGGCCAACGCCGAATTCGTACCAGCCGGGCTTGTCGTTTTTGAGCACCGTGTAGAAGTAGCTTTCGGAGTGATAGATGCGGCCGATGGCGTTGGTGACGTCGATGACCTTGCGGCCTGCCCATTCGTAATAGCCCATGTCCTGCTCTTGCGAGAGCGGCTTGAACAAGGCGGTACGCGAGCCGTCGCTGACTTTGTCGCCGGGCGTCGGACGCGCTTTGGCGGGCCCGCCGAGGTCGGAGAGGAGATCGGCATTCTCGGCCGGCTTGAAGCCGCCGGCGTAGATCCATTCGCCGGGGAGGGTGTCGCTCACCAGCGGCACGAGCGGCACGCCCTGCGGCGGCGTGTAATCTGCCGCGGGCGGAATGCGACAATCGGCGCGGCGCACGGCCAGGGGCTTGGCAGGCTCAACCGGTGCGGGGCCGGGCAAATTCTTAAGCAGCAGCGTGGCGACGGCAGCGGACCCGAACGCGGGGCCGTAGTAATTGCTCGCCTGGTTGTAGTTGGCGTGCTCGATGAGCAGATCCCACTGGCGCTGGGGCAGGCGGCTCTTGAGTTCGCGGAAAATCGACTCGCGGTAATCGGCGGGCCAGGCCTCGCACGACAGATCAACGGCGAGGGCAACGTTGACGATCGTGTGGCCAATCTCGCCGCTGCCGGCGGTGGAGTTGCCGTCGATGTCTTTCATTGCCTTGATGGCGCGCATGGCGCTGCGGGCGTATTTTTCGTCGCCGGTGAGTTGGTAGAGCAGTCCGAGCACGATCGGGTCTTCTGACGTTTTGGCCTTTTCAAGAAATGCCTGGCCGAAGGGGGATTCGAACTTTTTGCGCAGTTCGGGCAGGTCCGACTTGCGCATGAGGAGTCGCGGGTACTCGTTGGCACCCACAGCCGGGCCGAAGTCCTTGGGAGCGGGGTTGAGTACGGCAGTGAGTGTGCCCTCAACCTTTTTGCCGCCGGCGGTTTCGACGAAGGTGCCGTCGTAGGTGCCGTCGGCCTTGCGTGCGAGCGTCATGTCGTAGAACACGAAACCGGCGTTTGAGCCAGCGCCATCGCGCCGGAGTTGAACCGACACTATGAGCTTCTCAAGCGATCCGCTGGAGGCCGAGACGTAACCGACATCGACCTGCTTAAACGACGGGCGGGCGCGGGTGACGGGTTCCCACGCACCATCGCGGCTGGCGAGGCGCATCGTCCAGTAATCGCCGAGGCGCACGCGGAGTTCGCCATCCTTGAGCGGCGCCGCGGTGGCGGCGTGAGCCAGCGGCGCCAGCAGCAGCACCAGCAATCCGCACAGCAGATGCAATAAGCGGGGTGTGGCGAGGGTTTTATTCATCGAGGCTTCCTTTGAATATGCTGCGAGCAGTTGCCATGCGGCGAGGGGCAGATTGTGGAGTCAGACTGACCATGCGTAAAGCGCCAAAAGTGTTTGCGTTCCTGTGCCTGCTGACGTTGCCGCTGACGGTCGTCGCGGCCGGGCGCGAATCGCCCAACCTGATAAACGTCGAAACCGCCACATTTATTGGCGACCGCGGCACGGAATGGTTTACGGCCGGCGCGTTTCCGGGCAACGACACGATTTTGGTTGCGGGCGTGACGCTCTCGCCCGAGATCACGCTGCGGGGCGTGAAGGCGAATGTGATCGGCAAGGATGGCCCGGTGCTGCCGGAGCCACCGGAATATGTCCGCCTGGGCGAGCGGGAAACGGGCCGCGTGATCGTGCCGGACGTGAGCACGATTGGCAAAGACAAGAACGCCGACGTGATCGGCGACCTCGACGCACCACCGACCAAGGAGGAACTCGACAAGCGGGCCAAGGATGCCGCGGCAAAGCTCTCGAGCGTGCCCGGCCGATTCACCTTCAACACCATGACGACGATCGAATCGAAGGATGTGTACGCGCGGCTTTACGGCGGGGAAAAATCGGCGACAGGCTTCATCGCCCGGTTCGATGGTTCGCTGAAGCAGGTGCAGACACTCTCGCGCTTGCCGCGGGGTGCGGGCACGATCAGCAGTATCGCCATCGGCAGTAAGGGGGAAGTGTACGTGAGTGGCGCGGCTACGGAGCGCCTGGCGGATGCCGGTGGCGACCGGCGATTGGATGTGCCGGAGAATGTTCCGGTTAGCGATAACTACTTCCCATTCCGGCATGTCTACATCGCACGGCTGTCGCCGGACTTGGCGAAGTTTGAATGGGTGCGTGAAATCAAGGCCGCAAGCTTCGCACCGGAACTGCGGGCACTCAAGGACGGCAACGTCTCGATGATCGGGCCGAGTTACATCGTCTACTCGCCCGAGGGGAAGTTGGTCCAGGCGACGTTCATGGATAAGTCACGCGTGGCCAGTGGGTCCGCGGTGTGCCCGCTCACGGGGCGTTACACCCGTGTCGGCGACTGGATGAGCCCCACGGGACGCGAGCCGTATCGTTGCCCGCGGCTCACGATCTACGACCCCGATGGCAAGGTGCACAAGTATCTGCAGGGATGGCGCGGGCCGTTCTTCGCCCCGCATCATTTCCACCTCGTCGCCGACTCAGCCGTCCGACGCAGTGCGTACGACAACGAGGGCAATCTCTACTACTCCACGTGGAGCCACGGCGGGAACAACTGCATGGGCCGGCTGCCCTATGACCCCGAGCGGACGATTCCCGATGGACTTGGCTACGCGGGCAGCTCGACGTACTGCTTCGTGGTGAAACTCGATCCCGAGCATAACGTGAAGGCCGGCACGCTGTGGACCAGCGCCGGCTCGATCATGACGCTGGCGGCAGCGGTTGACGGATCCGTCGCCTGGACGGGCAACGGCAACGACACGCCCAATTTGCCCAATACGCTCTCACGCACCGGCGCCAACCAGATTGCGGTGGTGGAGCCAAACATGTCGTCGTACCGCTTCTACTCCGGCCTGCCGGCAGTGGGCACGCGCGTGGTGGTGGGCGGATGCGTGGATCGACTTAAAGATTTTGCGTTCGCCAGCGGCACGGTGGGCGGTAAGCCGATGTTGCTGTGCCTGTCGGGTGCGGTTGCGGAAGAGCCGCTACCGGAGGGTAAGAAGGAAATGCCGCCGCTGCGGAACCCGGTGCAGGAATCTTTCGCTGGCGGGCTTTCGGATGGCTATGCGTTGCTGATGGATCTGACGCCGAAGCAGCCGCTGGCACTTGATCCGCCGCAACGCGAAGCCGCACCGCGCGAGAAGAAGCCTTACAGTGGGCCGCCGCTGCTTTGGCCGGCCGAGGGGCAGGAGTGGTTGATCGGCACGGAGAAGTGCGTCACGGTGAAGGTGACGTTCCGTGATGACCAGAACAAGAAATGGCCCAGCTTTTTCATGGGGCGCGGCGAAGCTGGCGGCAAGTTCACCTACGGCAAGGAGAAATCCACCGCGAAGTTCACGCTTGATTGCCCGTCGATGTTGCAGGTGGAGGGTCTGCAGCATCAGCGCCTGCTGGGCGAACTCATCAAGCCTGGCACCAGTGCCGACGGCAAACCCACGGCGGTCATCCCGACGGTGAAGGTGCGCGTGACGCAGATGTCTGGCTGGGAAGACACGGGCGATACCTACGACCACGAGCGCTTCCCGGTGGGCAAGTGCACGATCTCCGGCGTGCTGGAGATCAACGGCAAGACGATACCCTTCAAAGATGCGCCGTGCCGGGCGTCGTTTGCTTATCCGCACCGCGATGTGACGGCCAAGTGGACGAAGCCAAATTTTGCCTTGCCGCATGCGTCGTTCAAGGTGTTGGGCAAGGACTTGGGGCTGCAGGCGCCGCTTGCGGACGCGTCGATCACGGTGTCAGTGGCATGGGAGGCGGTGTCGAATGTTGCGCCGAGCGGGCCCGGGAAGGTGCCAGTGAAGCCGCCCAGCCTTGACGGATCAACGGACCGCGGTGCCGACGACCTGGAGAAATAAGAAGTTGGATAAGCCAGTGGGCATGGGGAGTGCGTTAACCATGCGCCGCGGCGCGCGTTGTTGCCGGCCAATGTTCACTGCTGAGTTGACGTAAGATTCGCACGCTCGGATACTGCCTGCACTCGCAAAGGCGAACCCAGTGTCGGAGGCCTAGCGTGGGCGAACTGAATAACAACATTCCATCGGCAGCAACTGCTGCCGAGCTGGACCAGATTCTGGTCTCGCTGATTTCGCGCTTCATCGAGGCGATGCCGGGGAAGCTTGATAGCGAGATTGAGGCGGCGCAGCGTCTGTTGTGCCAGTACTTGGGGGCGGATCAATCAAGCATTTGGCAGATTCAAGCGGACAACATGCTGGTGCTTACGCACTTGTACCGTCCGTTCGGCGGGCCTGAGCCGCCACGCGTGGCCGATGCTGCGATCATGTTTCCATGGGTGGGTAGCAGAATCTTGAGGGGGGAGATCGTGGCGGTTCCGCAGACCCAGTGCCTGCCGGCAGAGGCCCAGCGGGACAGCCAGACGTGGGCCCATTTCCGCGTGCGCTCGACGTGCGCCATTCCGATGTCGGCTGGCGGCCAGTCGGTTTTCGGCGCGCTCTCGTTTGACAACACCGAGACAGAACGTGACTGGCCTGCAGAGATTCTGCCCCGATTGAAGGTAGTGGCCGATGTCTTTGCGGGCGCGCTGGTGCGCCGGCGCGCTGATGAGGCCTTGCGTGCCAGCGAAGAACGCCTGGCGATGGCTGCGGACGCCGCTGATGCGGGGCTCTGGACTCTCAATGTGGATACGGGTCAACTGTGGCTAACGGAAAAAGCCCGCGAAGTGAGCGGATTGGAGCCGGGCGCGGTCCATGATCTTTCGAGCTTCCTGGTGAGCGTGCATCCCGACGATGCCACGGCCGTGCGGGCCGCCATTGCCCGTGCCACGGAGAATGGCGGCCAGTCTCGTGTCGAATATCGGCGAACGCGCCAGGATGGCGTAGAGCGCTGGCTCGCCTCGCACGGACGAATGCTGCAGGGGACGCGCCTGATCACCGGGGTCACGATCGATATCACTGACCAGAAAAGCACCCACGAGGCGCTGCGGCAATCCAACGAGGAACTGCAGCGTCTTCGCGAACTGCTCCAACAGGAGAATCTCTACCTGCGCGAGCAGTCGGGTCTGGTCGATCCCTACGGGGCGATCGTCGGCGAGAGTGAAGCCTTGAAGCGGGTTCTTGCGGATGTCTCCCGCGTTGCGAAGACCGGTTCGACGGTGCTGATCAGCGGCGAGACCGGCACGGGCAAGGAACTGGTGGCGCAGGCCATCCACGATCGCAGTGACCGTCGCCATCGGCCGATGGTGACGATCAACTGCGCTGCCTTGCCGCCTTCATTGATGGAAAGCGAGTTGTTCGGGCGCGATCGCGGCGCCTACACGGGGGCCATGACGCAGCAGAAGGGGCGCTTTGAGTCGGCAGATGGTTCCACGATCTTCCTCGACGAGATCGGTGAATTGCCCATGGAACTGCAAGCCAAACTGCTCCGCGTGCTGCAGGAGGGGAAGTTTGAACGGCTGGGGAGTTCGCAGACCCGGACGGTAAACGTGCGGCTCATTGCGGCGACGAATCGCGACTTGGCCACCATGGTTCGGGAAAATCGCTTCCGTGCGGATCTCTATTACCGGTTGAATGTTTTCCCGATGACGATCCCGCCATTGCGGGAGCGGCGCGACGATATTCCGCTGCTGGTGCGCGTGTTTGTCCGGCATTTTTCGGAGCAGATGGGCAAGCAGATCGACACGATCCCGCGCGAGACGATGGCTAAGCTCACGGCCTACGCATGGCCGGGCAATGTGCGTGAGCTGCGCAACCTGGTCGAGCGTGCCGTGATTTTGACGGACGGTCGCGCCCTGCGAATTGACGGGCCGCAGGGGATGGAATCACCGGATGCCGCCGTGCCGCAGACGCTCGAGGAAGTGCAGCGGCAGCACATTGTTGCGACGTTGGAGCGGACGGGTTGGCGGATTAGTGGTGCGAGCGGGGCGGCGCAGTACCTGGGGATGAACCCAACGACACTGCATTCGATGATGAAGCGGTTGGGGATTCGTCGGCCCGGGGTGGCCAGCGTCGTGGCGAACGCCAACTGATCGCCATTGTATGGGTGGCGACCTATCATTATTTTGGCGAAATATCGTCAGTTGTGTTGGCTTAGTCCCTTAGAAGAGGGCTTGCCACTATGCCTGTAAGACTTTTTAACCCGGTGAGTTAAGGCTATTCCGGATCGCCGAGCACCGGCAGGCATTCGCTTTGCGAATTATCGGTCGATGCCATCAGAACCGCTGACGATCCACGGACTGACGTTGGTCATGCGTTACCGACCGGAGCAGGTCGGCGCGGCGTGTCAGCTTTTGTCTTCGGCCGCGGGTCAGATCCGCGAGAAGTCGGGGTGTTGCAGTTGCCATGTGGGTGGCGACCTGCTGGATCCTGACGTGGTCTGGTATGCCGAGGAGTGGGCGTCAGAGGATTCATTGCAGCGCAACGTCCGGTCAGAAGATTTCTTCCGGGTGCTTGTGGCAATGGACATGGCGGTGGTTGAACCCGAGGTGCGTGTTGGTCAGAGCCAATGCCGGTCGGGCATGGATGTGCTGCGTGCGTTGTGTGCGCGGCCTGAGGCGTGAGGAAGGTTGTGACGAACATGTTGCGACATACATGGCAGGGCGCTGCGGCGCTCGCCTGGTGTTTTCTTTTCGCTGGATGTCAGCAATCGCTGACGCTGCAGCGATACGCCGGCGCGCCCGCCTTTGCGCCGACTACGGCGGATGATGTACAGATTCTCCGCACTGCCCCCGCGGGCAGAACGGTGCGCCTGGGCGAACTGCGGGCGGTGGTTACGCCAGTTTCGCCCTTGGGCGCGATCGAGGACGAGATGCGGCGCAAGGCGGCGGAGCTTGGCGCGCATGCCGTAGTGATGCTGCCGGATGCGGCAGGCAACGTCGGTTCGCTGGTGCCGCCAACGTGGTACGGCGCGGACGGCGTCACGGGGCGGACTGATGAAATCGTGGGTGTAGCGATTCGCTACGAGCGATGAGAACGGAATTGTTTCTTGGAGGAAGTTCAATGAGATCATGTGCCTGAGGCTGACCGTGAAGTTCTGAGTTGATAGTTTTCTCATACCGATACGAGGAGATCTTTCCATGAAAAAAACATTGTGGGTTGCAACAGTGTGTGCGTCGCTGGCGGCATGTACCATGCTCGTTCCCGCGCAGACCACGCCGGCCATCACGGCGGCGGAGGCGGACGAAATCGCCATCGAAGCCTACATCTATTTCTACCCGCTGATCAGTATGGAAGTGACGCGCCAGCTCACTACCAACCTCCCGGCTGGCGTGAAGCCGGGCTTTGGTCCGGCCAACGCCTTCCATCACATGCGGGCGTATCCGACGGCGGAATTTCGCGAGGTGGTCCGCCCCAATTTTGACACGCTCTATTCCAGTGGCTGGCTCGACCTGACCAAGGAACCGCTGGTCATTTCCGCCCCGGACACCGACGGCCGCTACTACCTGCTGCCCATGCTCGACATGTGGTCCAACGTCTTTGCCGTGCCGGGCAAACGGACCAGCGGCACAAAGGCCGGCCAGTGGGTGGTTGTGCCGCCGGAATGGAAGGGCACGCTCCCGGCGGGCCTCGAGCGGATCGACGCCCCGACCAGCCATGTCTGGATCATCGGTCGCACGCAAACCAACGGCCCGGCGGACTATGCCGCGGTACACAAGGTTCAGGACGGCTACACGATCACGCCGTTGTCGCAGCTGGGTAAGAAGGCTGAGCCCGCGAAGTTTGTGGCCGATCCGACCGTGGATATGAAGACGCCGCCGCTGACCCAGGTCAACACGATGCCGGCGGCGAAATATTTCGGCCTCTCGGCAGAACTCATGAAGCTCAACCCCCCGCAGAAGACCGACTGGTCGACGATCGCGCGGATGAAACGCCTGGGTATTGAACCCGGCAAGTCGTTCGACCTGGCGAAAGCGTCGCCTGTGGCCAAAGCTGCCCTCGAGAAGGCCCCGGCGGAAGGCCTGCGGCTCATGATGGCCAAGCTGCCGACGCTCGCGCAAGTCAAAAATGGCTGGCAGATGAACGTTGATACGATGGGCGTCTATGGCAACTTCTACATGAAACGAGCGCTCGTGGCGATGGTGGGCCTTGGCGCCAACCAGCCGGACGATGCCATCTACCCGCTGTGCATCCACGATGCCGACGGCAAGCCGCTCGAAGGCCAGAATCGCTACGTCCTGCATTTCCCGAAGACGGAACTGCCGCCCGCCAATGCGTTCTGGTCGGTCACCATGTACGACCAGGAAGGCTTCCAGGTCGCGAACAAACTCAACCGCTTCGCCATCGGTGACCGTGATGCGCTCAAGTACAACGCCGATGGCTCGCTGGACCTCTACATCCAGCACGAATCGCCTGGTGCCGACAAGGAATCGAACTGGTTGCCCAGCCCGGCCAAGGGCACGCTCGGCGTCACGATGCGTGTGTACGCACCGAAGCCGCCCGCCCTCGACGGACGTTGGACGCCGCCGGCAATCAAGAAAGTGAACTGATGCAGTGCTGGTGGGAGGAATAGTTGCCTGTTCCTCCCACCTTTTTTCTTCCGGGTGCCGGTCGCGGAGGTCTTCTCATGCCGTCTATCAAGAATCTTGTGGCTGTATTGTTGCTGCTGGTTGTGGCGACGAGTGCTGCCGCAGCACCGAACAACGAAGAGGAAAAGCCCTGGCCGCGCACATATGAACGCAGCGGCAACACGGTCACGCTGTACCAGCCGCAGGTGGATGAGTGGAAAGACTACACCGCGATTGCGTTTCGCGCAGCCGTGGCGGTGAATCCCAAGGGCGAGGACAAGACGGCGTTTGGCGTTCTGGCGGTGACGGGTGATACGTCTGTCGATCTAGCCAAGCGTCGCGTGATCATCGGCAATCTGAAACTCGATGTGCGCTTCACTGGGCTGCCGCCTGAACGTGCCGCAGCGCTGTCCGCCATCGTTCGCGAAGCATTTGCGGACCGGCGTGTTCTGGATGTATCGCTCGATCGTGTGCTGGCGTATGTCAGTGCCACCGCGAAGGCCCAGAAGAACGTGCCGCTGAATCTGAAGCCGCCGCCCATTTACCACAGCACGTCGCCCGCGGTGCTTGTGATTTTCATCGGTCCCGCCGAGTTCAAGACCGTCAAAGACTCTACGCTCATGTATGCGGTAAACACCAACTGGGATTTGTTTCTCGACAGCAAGTCGCGCAGCTACTACATGCTGAATGGCGACACGTGGCTGACGACGCCGGACCTGCAGAAGGGGCCGTGGACCAGCACCAAGGTCTTGCCGAACGACCTGCTCACGCTGCCGAACGATGCCAACTGGGATGATGTCCGGCGGTCGTTCAACAATCCCGGTGAGAAGCCGGCCCCGCGCGTCATCGTGAGCTACGAACCGGCCGAGCTGATCGTGACCAAAGGCGAGCCCGCCTACACGCCCATCGCCGGCACCAATCTCATGTATGTCTCCAACACGGAGTCCCCGCTGTTCCTGCACACGTGGGAACGCAATTACTACCTACTGTCGTCGGGCCGGTGGTTCCGGGCCAAGTCGCTTGCCGGTCCGTGGGGCGCTGCCAGCGCAGATTTGCCCGGCGACTTTCAGCAGATACCCGCGGACAGTCCAGCGGCGTATGTGCGCGCGTCGGTGCCCGGCACCGAGGAAGCCCGTGATGCCGTGCTGATCGCCTCCATGCCGACAACGGCGGTGGTGAACCGCAACGATGTCAGCCTGACCGTTACGTATGAGGGGGAACCGAAGTTCAAATCGATTGAGGGCGTCAATGTCTCTTACGCGCTCAACACGCCGTACGACGTGCTCTTCGTGAACGGCAATTACTACTGCTGTTATCAGGGCGTGTGGTTTATGGCCGTGTCGGCCAAGGGGCCATGGGCGGTGGCGACCGCCGTGCCGCAGCAGATCTACATGATCCCGCCCAGCGCGCCGGTCTACAACGTCACGTACGTCACCATCTATGACACCACGCCCGACACAGTGACGGTCGGTTACACCTCGGGCTACACCGGGCAGTACGTCTGCAACGGCGTGGTGATGTTCGGCGCCGGGGTGATTCTCGGCGCTGTGATCGCCAACAATTCAGATGACTGGTACCTCCACTGCCGCTACCGCTACGCGACGCCGTATTACTCCTACGGCTGCGGGGCGGTCTACCACGGCGGCTACAGCGCCTACTACCGTGGCGCGGCAGTCTACGGACCTTACGGCGGCGCCGGGCGCGGCGCGGTCTACAACCCGTCAACCGGTGCATGGGCCCGCGGTGCGTATGTCTATGGACCGGCCGGCAGCGCGTACGCCAAACAAGCCTACAACCCCCGAACCGATACCTACGCCGCCCGCGCCGGCGGCAGCAACGCCTACGGATCGTGGTCGCGCGGCGTCGTCACGCGAGGCGATGACTGGATCGCCGGCGGCACCAACTCCAATTCTCGCGGAACAGTCGGTTGGGTGGAGACTTCCGGCGGACGCAGCGCCGTCGGCGCCAGCGGCGATCGCGGTACGGTTGTCGTCGGGGACGATGGCGGCAAGTTCGTCCGGACCGACAGCGGCGACATTTACGCCGGCAAAGATGGCAACGTCTATCGCCGGCAGGACGGCTCGTGGCAGAAGAACACTGGTGACGGCTGGAACGACGTGCCCAAGCCCTCGCCTTATTCCGACAAACGCCCAGTGCCTTCTCAAACCACCAGCCAGACCACGCGCACAACGCTCAATCGTGATGCCAGCGCTCGCACGTCGGGCACTACTCGGGCAACCCGCACCACCACCAGCCGCACACGCACACGCTAAGTAGGAAATGCCGCATGTCTGCGAGCAAATCGCAACATACTCAACACCCTCCAGTCGCGAAACGCGATCGGCTCTTTGGCTGGAAAGAGGGGCTATGCGCTTTGCCGCTTGTCGCCGGGTTGGCGTTGCTAGCGTACGCCTGGTCGCCTGCAAGCACCCGGGAGCCTGCCCCCGCCACCGCAGCATCCGTTGCTGTCGCCGCCAAGCCCGCTGCATCTGCATGCGTGGGTGTCTGGCGGCGTCTCGACGGCGACTACACGCTGGCGATCCAGTCTGTGCGCGAAGACGGAGTCGTCGAAGCCACGTATCACAACCCCAAGGCGGTGCACGTCGCCCGCGCAACCTTGCAGCGCACGCCAACCGCGTCCCTCGAGATTGAGTTACGCGACACCGGCTACGACGGCAATCGCTACATGCTGCACCACGACGCTGCAAACGACCGCCTGACGGGCACCTATTTCCAGCCGGCGGTGCAACGGACCTATCAAGTCCAGTTCGCACGCATCCGGTGAACTGAATCACGATCGCAACGGCAGAAATGGCCTGTCTGCCGATCGCCACTTATGTCCCAGGCCCACAAGGAGAGTTGATGTCGACCTCTAGAACCACCCTCCGATCCGTGCTCTTAGCCGCTGGCGGAGCATCGCTCCTGGCCGGCGGTTGCGAGTTGATGCCCACGGCCAGGCATCACACGCCGTGGGCAGGAGCGGGCTTGGATCGCACGGTCCTGCCGATCCCGGAACCGAAGATTCCGGCCAGTGATGTGCTGGATGTCCGCAACGCCAAGGCCCCGGCTCGCTTTGAGGTCAAGGCGCCGCAAGGAGCGCCGAACGTGCTCATCGTATTGATCGATGACATGGGCTTCGGCCAGTCGAGCGCTTTCGGCGGGCCGGTGCAGATGCCCACCGCCGAGAAACTCGCCGTCAACGGCCTGCGGTACAACCACTTCCACACCACCGCGCTTTGCTCGCCGTCGCGCATTTCGCTGCTCACCGGCCGCAACCATCACACCTGCAACACCGGCTCGATCATGGAAACCTCAACGGCCTTCCCCGGCAACACCGGGCAGCGTCCGAACGATGTCGCGCCGCTGGCCACGATGCTCCGCTACAACGGCTACAGCACTGCCGCCTTCGGCAAGAATCACGAAACCGCCGCCTGGGAAGTAAGCCCTGTCGGTCCGACCGACCGCTGGCCAACCCGTGGCGGCTTCGACAAGTTCTACGGATTCATGGGTGGCGAAACCAACCAATGGGCGCCGGCGGTTTATGACGGGCTGACCAAGGTGGAAGTGCCGCAGACGCCGGAATACCACTTCATGGCCGACATGACCAACCAGTCGATTCAATGGATGCAGTCGATCAAGTCGCTCACGCCGGACAAACCGTTCTTCATCTACTTCGCACCGGGCGCCACGCACGCCCCGCACCACGTGCCGAAGGACTGGATCGCCAAGTACAAGGGTAAGTTCGACCAGGGCTGGGACAAACTGCGTGAAGACACGCTGGCCCGCCAGATCAAACTGGGCGTGGTGCCGCCGGGCACCAAGCTCGCGCCCAAGCCCGCCGCCATTCCGGATTGGGACAAGCTCTCCGCCGACGAAAAGAAACTCTATGCCCGCCAGATGGAAGTGTTCGCCGCCTTTGGCGAATACACCGACACCGAAATCGGCCGTCTCGTCACCGCCATCGACAACATGGGGCAACTCGATAACACGCTCATCTTCTACATCATTGGTGACAACGGCGCCAGCGCTGAGGGCGGCGCGCACGGCATGTTCAACGAGATGACCTACTTCAACGGCGTCAACGAAACCGTCGCGGATATGCTCAAACACTACGACGAATGGGGCAGCCCCAGCACCTACGGCCACTATGCCGCGGGCTGGGCCGTCGCCGGCAACACTCCCTTCACGTGGACCAAGCAGGTGGCGTCCAGCTACGGCGGCACCCGCAACGGCCTCGTGGTGCATTGGCCCAAGGGCATCAAAGGCAAGAACGAACTGCGCACGCAGTGGCACCACCTCATCGATGTGGCGCCGACCATTCTTGACGCTGCCAGCATTCCTGAGCCGACCCACGTCGATGGCCTCAAGCAAAAGCCCATCGAAGGCGTCAGCATGAAGCACACCTTCAACGACCCCAAGGCCAAGGAAAACCATCTCACGCAATACTTTGAGATCTTCGGCAACCGCGCCATCTACCATGACGGCTGGCTGGCCGGCACGGTCCATCGCGCTCCGTGGGAACGCACGCCGCGGGCTACGCTCGATAAGGATGTGTGGGAACTCTACAACACCCGCGAAGACTTCAGCCTCACCAGCGACCTTGCCGCCAAGCATCCCGACAAGCTCAAGGAAATGCAGTCGCTCTTCCTCGCAGAGGCCAAGAAGTACCAGGTCCTGCCGCTCGACGATCGCTTCCTCGAACGCGTGAATGCCACCCTCGTGGGACGGCCCGACCTCATGGCCGGTCGCACCTCGCTGACCGTCTTCGAAGGCATGCACGGCCTCTCGGAGAACGTCTTCATCAATACGAAGAACGTCTCGCACACCATCACGGCTGATGTTGTTATCCCCGAGAAAAACGCCAACGGCGTCATCCTCTGCCAGGCCGGACGCTTCGGCGGTTGGAGCCTCTATCTCAAAGATGGCAAGCCGCACTATGCGTACAACTTCCTCGGGCTCAAACGCACGATCGTGGCGGGCGACAAGGCCATTCCCGCCGGCAAGGCCACCATTCGCATGGACTTCGTCTACGACGGCGGCGGCTTCGGCAAGGGTGGCATGACCACGATCTCGGTCAACGGCAACAAAGCCGCTGATGGCCGTATCGAGCACACCCAGGCCTTTATCTTCTCCGCGGACGAAGGCGCCGACGTCGGCCTCGACGGCGAAACCCCCGTGGTCGAAGACTACGGCATCGCCGCGCCGTACCGTTTCACCGGCACGATCAACAAAGTGAAGGTCGATATCCATCCCGCTAAGAAGGCCACGGCCGACGCCTCGCCAGTCGGCACCATGCGTCTCAAGCACGCCATGGCTGAATAGTGGCATGTTGCATGGACACACGGAAACGCCCGCTCCGATTGGCCGGGCGTTTCCTTCTTCTCCGGCTTCTGAATCTCTGAAGGCTCTCTAGTGAACCAACCCGTCACGAACAAACGACCCGCACGCACCGGCGCTTTTACGCCGTTGTTGCTGGCCTTGGTGGGCGTGATCGTCACCTCGCCGCTGCTGTCGCTCCATCCCCTGGTGGGTGGCGTCGTCGTGCTGTTTGTTCTGATCGCCGGCATCTTCGCCGTGCAGGGGCGCATCAAACTGCGCCTCGCCCTCATCGTCCTCACGCTGGTGGTGATGGCGTTCCGCTGGCTTGCCGGCCTCTATGGCTTGGAGCGGCCCGCGGTGGTTCTTGCATCGCATGTGTCGATTGCGCTCTACATCGGCATCGTTGCCGTCTTCTGCATCACCACCGTGCTGCGGCACCGGCCGATCACGCGGGATACGGTCGTCGGGGCAATCTGCGGCTATATCTTGATCGCCTTCATCTTTGCCTACTTCTACATCGCGACCGAAGACTTCCTGCCCGGCAGCTTTGCCTTCAGCACCCAGCAACCGGTCCAGCCCGCGTCCGCCATGGGACGCGGCGCCAGCGAGTTCATGTACTTCAGCTTCGTCACCCTCACCAGCGTCGGCTATGGCGATATCGCGCCCGTGCATCCGCTGGCTCGCGCCCTGGCCATCCTGCAGATGGTCGGTGGACAACTTTACCTTGCGGCATTCGTGGCCCGCCTCGTTGGCGTCATGGCCACATCAAAGGAGGCATGACCCTCGTGCCTTTGTCTGAAAGAACCCTTTTCTGGAGTACCCCATGAAATTTTCCCTGCAACACATTTGTGCATTTGGCCTCGTCGCGTGCCTCGGCCTGCTGAGCGCCTGCCAGACCGCCCCAGTGCCACCGGAAGTGGCACGCAACCTCGCGTCGATCCGCAATGAGGTTGAGAAGGGCCGCACGGCCACGATCGAAACCACCGCCAGATTGCGCTCGCTCCGCGACGCCAAGCCGAACGATCTGAAAGTGATGTACAGCGCCTATGACGCCTCCGTGAAGTCGCTGGAATCCAAGGCTCTCGGCGTCGGACTGGTGATGGACTTCTCACAGGATCGCTCCGACCAATACTTCGGCAAGTGGGAAAAGGACATCGCCCAACTGGCTGAAGATGACACGCGTTCACGTGCAGCCGATCGCCGCGCTGAAGCCCAGGCGAGCTACCGCGATATCAAGTCGCGCGTTGCCGACCTGCGGGTCAATTTCCGCGCCTTCATGGCCACCCTCAAGGACATCCACAAAATGGTCGGCGCCGACACCACCCCGGCCGGCGTGAAGGCGGCTCAACCCACGATCGACGCAGTGCTCGAACGCGAAAAGCTCGTCCTCAAGGACATCGACGCGCTCATCGCCGCGATCAACAAAGTTCAACCCTGAGTGTTCCCAGCGTGGCGAGGGACACGTTCCCTCGCCACGCTCATTTAAAACATCGGCTGTCCCCGCTGCCATCATCGCCGCGGGCGCCAACGAAGGCGACGACACGACCGCCGTCGCCATCAAACTTCTCAAATTCCAGTGGTCTTAAACAAATGCACTTGGAGGATGTCTCATGATGAAACCTGTCCACGCACTCGTGCCCTGCGGCCTGCTGCTCGCAGCAACCACCGTCGTCTTTGGTGCGGAACACACGCCGCAATTGTCCATCGACGATGCGGCCACTATGGCGCTCATTCCGCCTGAACTCTCGCGGCAGACGATGACCCTGTCTCCGCAAACGGTGGCCCTGTTCTCAGATGCCCCCGCCGAGAGCCAGCCCGCCGCGCACGGCGGCGATGCGGCCCAACTTGCCAAGGCCCTCGCCAATCCGCTCGCCAGCATGATCAGCATCCCCTTCCAGTACAACGCTGATTTCAATGCGGGCGTCCAGGGCGATGCCCATCGCAGCTACCTCAACATCCAACCCGTCATTCCCTTCACCCTGAACAACGAATGGAACCTCATCACGCGCACGATCATCCCCATCGCCTATCAGGAACAATACGTCCCCGGGCAAGGCACCAACTTCGGCCTCGGCGATGTCACCGCCAGTTTCTTCTTCTCCCCGAAGGATCCCGCCAACGGCTGGATCTGGGGCGTCGGCCCCGTCGCTTACCTGCCCACCGCCACCGACACCGCCCTCGGCGCCGGCCAGTGGGGCGCAGGCATCACCGGCGTGGCCCTTCGCCAGGAGCAGGGCTGGACCTATGGCCTCCTCGCCAACCACGTCTGGTCTGTCACCGGCGATGACGATCGCCCGTACATCAACGCCACGTTTGTGCAGCCCTTTGTCGCTTACACCTGGCCCACTGCCACCACGATCACCCTGAACACCGAGTCCACCTACGACTGGCGGAACAGCCAGTGGACTTCGCCCGTCAACCTGGTCGTCTCGCAGATCGTGAAAGTCGGACAACTCCCGCTGCAGTTCCAGCTTGGCGGCCGTTACTACGTTGAAGGTCCCAGCGGTGCGCCCGAGTGGGGCATCCGCTTTGGTATCGTTTTACTGCTTCCCCGGTAAGTTCTTTTTCGAAAGGAATTCTTGTGAAACTTGTATCCCTCTCGCTCGCCCTGGTGACGGTCGCCCTGCTGGCCGGCTGCGCCCCGCAGAACAAAACCACCATCGATCGTCGCGTTGTCGATGGCCTGCCGCGGGTCACCGCCACCGAAACCCTCACCGGCGAATCCAAGATTCTCGCCGTCGATTACCACAACCGCGGCGTGGCCCTTTCCGGCCAGAACGGCGAAACGCACATCTTCACTGTGCCTGTCTGGGCTAAGAATTTTGACCGTATCCGCGCTGGCGACACGGTGAAAGTGCGTTACGACACCAATGTTGAGATCATCGTGCGCAAGTCCAGCGACTACACCGTTTCGTATGAAGCCGCAGCCGTAGAAGTGGCGCCCGTGGGCTCAATGCCTGAAGTCGTCGCGGTCCGCAAGGGCACCATCGCCACCACGGTCGCCAACATTGACTATGAGAAGCGCACCGTGCGTCTCGTCGACGCCGCGGGCAAGTCGATCACGATCCCGGTGAAACCCGAGTTGAAGGCCTTCGAGAATGTCAAAGTCGGCGACGCCGTCAACTTCGACTACACCGAAGTCGCCCGCCTCGAAGTGGTTCGCTAACCGCCTGTGAATGCCGGCAGGACGTGCACTAAACACGTCCTGCCGGTTTCAGTTTTTGCGGCCAGCGCCTGTTAGTAGATGCCGGTACGATGCACCACACAGGCACCGTCTCTGGCAACGGCTGCACACGGGGCATCGTCGCTACGTCGCCAACTTGTATTCACGGTAGTTTGGATTATTGGGCGTTGTAGGACTCGAACCTACGACCTTACGGGTGTGATCCGCCCTTTCTGGAACGCAAAAAGCCCGGAAAATCAGGCGTTTTTGCACAGAATACGTGAAAAATACCGAAAATCAAGAGATGTGCAAAAACGCTTGAAAATAAGCGAAATTGAGCGAAAGAAAACATGCCAAACCGGTCGTGACTTTTTGGCGCAGTGAAACATCGCCGCCCCGCAATGGCTAAGAAGAACAAAACAAAAGGCCGCGGCAGCACACGCTGCCACGGCCCTCTTCGTCAACATTTGATGTCGTGCGATTCACCAGCGCCCAGTACCGCGGCAGCTGGCACAGATCGAGCGACCGCGGCCCAGGCACATGGTGCAGTTCACGCCGTTGCGGAAGCCCGTGCCGTTGCAACTTGGACAGGGGAAGGGTGTCGTGCCCGAACCACGGCAACTCGGGCACACGCCGGATTGCTGTGGCACCTGGCCCGGCGTGGCGGCGGTGGAGAAGGTGCCGGCGGCCATGATCAACAGGGCACCCAGCACCAGGACGGCCATGGTGAACGGTGAGAACGGGGAACGGTTCATACATTATTCCTCATGAAATGTTGTGGAATCACTGTGCCCGCCCTACGACAGAGCGGACCTCACACTTAATCTGGCAAAATGCGTTGGAATGGACTTCGCAAGAACAACACGTGCCGTAATGCCCGCATGCAAAAGGCCCAACATGCACGTGATTACCAGGCGGTGCCGGCGATGCTTCGCCAGATGCGGGAAACTGCAGGCATGACCCAGCGTGACCTGGGCAAGAAACCAAAGAAGCCTCAGTCGTGGATCTACAACTGCGAGACGGCGAACCGACGGGTGGATGTGACTGAGTTTGTGCGGTGGTGCCGGGCCTGTGGTGTCGATCCAGTGAAGTCTGTCAGAGCGCTGTGCGACCAGTTGAAGTGAATCGGACTAGGTGTTGGCCAGTTCCATCGCTCGACCGTACGCCTTCTGCTTCAGGTCGTTCGAGGCGCCAAACCAGACGCTGTTCAGGCGACTTTCGGCGCGGCCACGTGTGTCCGTGCCGCGGAACTGCCGCTGGTGATCGGCCCACTGCGAAACGGCGTTGTAGGCCGCCCACGCGGTGCCCCGCATGCCCGGCAGGTTGTTGGTCTCGCCGGACTCGAAGTTGGTGTGAATCGTGACCAATGCGTTCTCGCGGTTCTTCTTGCCGCGCTCGGTGGGTGGCTCCGGCAGCAACCCAGCAAAGTAGCTCTTCACCTGCTTGCCGGTGAGTTCCTTGGCGAGCATCGCGTGCATTTCTTCATCAAATTGGTCGAAGCGGGCGACGATGATGCCCAGCTTCTCGCGGGCTTCTTTGACGCGTTCGCCCAGGCTGGGCCGGTGGCGAATCGCGATGCCTTCACTGCTGCCGGCGTTATTCAGTGCCAGGTTCAGCGTGTTCTGACAAACGACGCGGACTGAGGTGGGGATCATTCGCAATGCCATGCTGCCGTCGTGGGTGTTTACCAGCAGCACATACGGCTTGATCAGGTCGTCGCTGCCTGCCCGGTACTCTTTGGGAATGCGGGCGAGCATCCAGACCTTGCGGCCGCCCTTGATGGCACCGGCAGTCTCAAACATGGCCAGTTTGTCGGCGACGATGGCATCGAAGAAATCAATGGCCTGCTTGTTCTGGAAGACGTGGTAGCCCTCACCGACGACGCCCAAGACGGCCTTGGTATCGCTGCGGACATTGGCCACGTAGGCCGGGGCCGAGATGTTCTCTTCGCTGATGGGGTCGCTGGCAAAGACCGGCCATTGCTGCACGTGCCAGTCCAAGCCGGCAAGCGTGATCGCTTCGGCACTGGTGGCAGCCTTGTCGATGACGGTGCCGAGACCGTGCCAGGCAGGCTGCCCAGTGACAAAGATGGCGGCTTTGCCGGTGGTCATATCGATATCGTGGGGCATGATGCCCTCCTTTCTTGGTTAGGGGGTTGAAGGACAACAGCAGAGATTTAGGATCAGGCCACTGACAGCAGGGGGTCAGGGATGCTTCGCGTTCTCAGCGATCTCCAAACCTGCCCTAGATGCGGGCAATGTCCTCGATTTCAGAGATTCGGAGTCTCCACGGCGGGCGGTGATCGTGAACGTAGTTTATTTACGCCGCGAAGAACATGGCCGGCGTACCCGTACTGGCGCGGTGCCACAAACACAACATTGCGGGGCTCAGGGATTGCCGTTTTGTGGCATTAAGAACGCACTGAACACCCGTGGTTGCTCGAAGCCGCAAGAGCGAGCGATTACGGAAACGCCCAAGTCTGCCTCCATCAGTTGTCGCTTGGCCTACTCGCCGGCCCCCTCGCCGGCAGGAACGTCCTTAAGACGGGCCGTGGTCACTTTGCGGGCGTGGAAGCTCGGTACTGGCTTGGGCTTACTCCCGCCGATGCGCGAAATGCTCTGCTAAACGCGATTCGGTCGCAGAACCCCGCTCGATGGCAGATGTCATTTATTGGCAGGTCGGTTTCCCGCAGCAACTGTTTGGCCCGGGCAATCTGCTGTCGCCGCACCTCGTCGTGCAGGGACCGCCCCACAGCCTGGCGGAAGCGTTTTTCCAACGTCCGGCGAGAGATCGTCAAATGATCCAGAATCTCGTCTATGCCCAGCGGTTTGCAGGCGTAGTCACGAATGTATGCCATCGCAAACGCCACCTCCCGATCATCCAATGCGTAGCAATCCGTGGATTGGCGGCCAACCACCGCTCCGCAGGGCACCACCACTTCACGGCTTACATCGGCTTTCGCCTCCAGCAGAGCAGCAAGTAGATCTGCCGCGGCGAAGCCGACTTGATGACCAGCAGTATCTACGCTGGTCAAACCCACATCTCCACCAACGCAAACGTATTCGTCGTTATCGGCCGCCACAACTGCGACCTGCTCCGGAACGGCCAGACCCGCGTCGATGCATTCATCGATGAGGCGGCGGCCAAGTTCATCGTGCGCGGCCATAATCCCAATCGGTGTTTGATGAATACTGCGCACCACTGCTTCGGCACCCTCCGCAGGCAACCGGACCATGGAATGACCCAGTCCCTGCTCCTGTAGCGCCGAAAGAAACCCGAGGTAGCGCTGCTCTGAGTAGAAGAAGTCGCCGATCGGGGCAAACCCGAAGCGGCGGTATCCGCGCTCCATCAGGTGCTGGGCAGCCAGTCGCCCCACCTGCTGGTTGTCCACGACAACCCGCGGCAATTGTGACACTGCGAAGCGCGCGGACACATTAACGACGGGCGTTCCTTGGCTGAGCAGTGCCTGTTCCAAGACAGGATCTCCACACAGGCAGATGGTGCCATCCGCCTGGGGGAGCCGGTCATAGGCTAGAAGTTCTCCAGTAATGATCTTCCACTTGCCCGAGATGAGAGCGTGCTTGCGCACACCCGACACGACCGCGCGGGCGAACCCAATCCGCTGCGGAACGAGCACCTGAACCTTCGCGCGTTTTCCCGACATCAGGTTCACCTTACGCAGTGCGTCGCAAAGTTACAACACCGTTTTGCAAATAGACACTTGTGTCGTGGGAACGGTGGGTTAATTTATACTCATGTCGGCGCACACACCAGTGCGGCGTCATTCTCGACGTATTGTTGATCAGCAGCAAAAATCAGTGCCCTCGTCCGGTTGGTGGTCCGGAGAACCATTGCAGGTCAGCTGCGGCTCAACTCTCAAGATCTATGTTGACAAGAAAGGATTGCGTTAGCACACCCCCCAATGCCCAACCGTCCCCGGCCAGACCTGACTGCCAGCGCCGCCGCCATGGGTGCGTGTGGCTTGGGTGCGCGCCAAGCCTTGCCGGATGCGGTCTCCGCAGTGCCGGGCGGCCTCCATCAGCACAGCGTGCCGCTTTCCCTGCATGTCAGAAGCATCCCGTCGCCGGCGTCGAGCCCGTTTGGCCCCGGTGCGGCGACTCGGCCGAGCGGCCACACCATCACGCTCGATGACCAGTCGTTCTTTCTGTCGGGTACACCGTGGATGCCGGTCGTCGGCGAGTTCCACTATGCGCGTTACCCGCGCGACGAATGGCGGGATGAACTGCTGAAGATGAAAGCCGGGGGGTTGAACACGGTATCGAGCTACGTCTTCTGGATTCACCACGAGGAGGTGCGCGGCGTCTTTGACTGGAGCGGCCAGCGGTCATTACGCGCGTTCCTGCTGCTCTGCCACGAGGTTGGCCTCAAGGCGTTCGTCCGCATCGGGCCCTGGTGCCACGGCGAGGTGCGCAACGGCGGTTTCCCGGATTGGGTGGCGCACTGGACGGTTGCGAAGCGCACGCCCGACCCGGCCTTTTTTCGGCTGGCGGAGCCGTTCCTTCGCGAACAGGCCGCCCAGATGGCCGGTTTGCTCTGGAAGGACGGGGGCCCGGTGATCGGCATTCAGCTCGATAACGAGTCGTCCAACGCGGACTACCTCTTGGCACTCAAACGGCTGGCGCGTGATTGCGGGATTGATGTGCCGTTCTATGCCGTGACCGGCTGGCAGGGCGGCGTTCCCGACGAGGGGGTGCTGCCCCTATGGGGCGGCTATGCCGATGGCTTCTGGGGCGGCGACGCGCTCCTCTACCGCCGCTTCTTCATCCCCGGCACACAGCGGAAACCGGCGCAGTACCCCTTCGCCTGCGTCGAGATCGGTCCAGGGATGATGTCCGGTTACGGCAAACGCATCAAGATCGTGCCCGGCGACGTGGCGGCGATGGCGCTGGCGCTGCTGGCAAGCGGCAACACAATGCCCGGCTTCTACATGTACCACGGCGGGACCAACCCTGATGGGCGCATCACATCGATGAACGAGAACCATCCGCACCAACTGCCAGTAAAGGACTACGACTTTCAGACTGCGCTGGGCGCCTGCGGCGAGGTGCGTGAGCAATATCACCTGCTGCGGCAGCAGAACCTTTTTGTCCAAGACTTCGGCTCAGCGCTGGCACGCATGCCGGCCTTCTTCCCCGACTCCAAGGAACACGATGCCGCTCCTGGTGGCGCTGAGCGTCTACGCTGGGCGCTGCGGACGGACGGCACGGCGGGTTTCCTCTTTTACATTAACCGTCAACCCAATGAGCCGCTGCCCACCCATGCCGGGGTCCAGTTCTCCCTGAATACGCCGATGGGCGCGGTGCTCGTACCGAGCCAACCCGTCACCATCCCTGACGGCGGGTTTGGGTGTTGGCCACTGCGGCTGAACTGCGACGGCGTGCTGCTGCACCACGCCACTGCGCAGTTGCTATGCCGCCATCGCCAAGGCGGCGAAGCGTGGTACTTCCTCGTGGCCAGAGACGGGATTCCGCTCGAGATCGCGTTGGGGGTCGGTTCGGAGGCGGTAGTGGTGGCATCGGGACAGCAGACGCCCACGGCCGGCGGGACTCTGGTAACTGGCATCCAGCCGGGGCTTGGCAAGGCCGTGAGCGTGACCAAGCCCGAGGGCGGAGTGGTGCATTTCGTGGTGCTCACGCCGGAGCAGGCCGGCCAATGCTACAAACTGAAGTTCGCGGGTCGTGAACACATCCTACTGACCAATGCCACGGTGTTGGCCGAGGATCGGTTGCTGCGTCTGCAGAGCACGGATCCGGCGCGTCTGTCCATCGCGGTCTTCCCACCTGTTCAGGCCGCGATTGTGGACGGGGCGCGCTGCTCCTCCGCTGCCGACGGAATCTTCGCACGATTTCATCCGAGCGGCCTCGACCGAACGCCCGGCCCGGTGCCACAACTGCGACTCGTGCGCCCTGCAGGACCGCTGGCCACACAGCTTAGGGGCCACGGAGACGCGCCCTGGCCCGATCCCGCGGTTTATGCGTTCGACATCCCGGTTGCAGCGGCGGGCCGGCGTGCGATCGTCTCCATCCACTACATCGGCGATGCTGCCCGACTGTATGTACGCGACCGGCTGGTCATGGATCATTACTTCAACGGCGATCCGCTCAGCTTTGCCCTGTGGCGCATTGAGCCCGACGACTGGCCGGACCTCCGACTGCAGGTACTGCCCTATTCCGAATCGCTGGACCAACGTTTGCCGGCCATGGCGCGGCGGATGATCGAGGCGGCAAAGCGGGACAGGACTCTGGACGTGGTATCGGCCAGCGCCTTGGAAGTACACGAATTCCGTATGGAGTTCTAGATTGGGAGTGTTGGCAATGAACAATTCTGCAGCACGGTGGCGAAGTATCGCCTTCCTTCCCGTTCTGTGTTTCGTCCTTCTTGTCGTGAGGATACGTGCTATGTCAAATGCGGAAGTGCCACGCCCGACGACCAACGTCGCTGAGAAGAAGCCGGTCGAAGCTTTCACCACCCATTCGCCGGCCCTGGCCGCCTCCGCCCTGACCGATGGGGTTTTCGGGAAAGGGGCAAAGTTCTGGAGCAGCCGGGGCTTCGCGGGGGTTCCCGACCACCGTCTCTATCCGGAATGGGTGACGGTGGACCTGGGCCGGCATTACCTCATCCACACGGTGCGTCTCCATCCGCGCGGCGATGCGCCCAATGCCGGCAGGGGCTTTCCCGAGGACTTCACCATCCAGGGGTGCAGCGAGGGCGAGCCCTGGACAAAACTGGTCGAACGGAAGAGTCATCCACAGCCAGCGGGATCTGAGCCGGCGGATTTTGCCTTCACGCCACGTGTGGTGCGATACGTCAAGATCGAGGCCACCCGGTTGCGCCCCGTCAACGGCGTGCTCACCGAACATCTCTTCCAACTCGCGGAGGTGGAGGTACTTGGCGCCCCCGTCGAGGCGCCGCCCTTGCCGGTTGCCGTCGTGCCAGCCGCTGCCGTTGCACCTGTGGCGGTGAACCTGAGCTGTGAGCACCGCGTAGAACCCCTGGGCATCGATGCCGCCCGGCCTCGTCTGGGCTGGACGATGAACGGCAACGCGCGCGGCCAGCGCCAGACTGCCTACCAGGTGCTCGTCGCCCGAACCCGCATAGATCTTGATGCGGATCGGGGCACGCTCTGGGACAGCGGCAAGGTGGACTCCAGCACGTCAGTGGGCGTCATCTACCAGGGCAAACAACTGCCTGCTGGCGCCGAAATCTTCTGGAAGGTCAGGTTGTGGGATAAGGATGGCGCCGCCACGGCATGGAGCGCCCCGGCCCGTTTCGTCATGGGGCGGCTGGCACCCTCGGACTGGAAGGGGCAGTGGATTGGCGCGAACGAGGATCCCCGGCACGCCGCCGTCTATCTGCGCAAGGAGTTTGACCTGGCGCGACCGGTCCGCCGCGCAACGGTGCATTTCAGCGGCCTGGGATGGTCCCACTTGTCCGTCGACGGCAGGCCGGTTAACGACTGGGTACTCTCGCCGGGTAATACCAGCTACCACATTCGCGCGCCGTACCTGACTGTCGATGTTACCAGGCACTTTGAGAAGCCTGGGCGCAAGGCGCTGGCAGTGGTGCTGGGCGATGGCTGGTACGCGCTGTCGAAAGACCCATGGGTGCACAAGTTCGAGACACTTCCTTATGTAGACCAGCCGAAGCTACTACTCGACCTGGAACTGGAATTCGACGACGGCAGCGTGCAGGTGGTTCATTCCGACGCGAGTTGGAAATGGAACTACGGACCGATCACCCGCAACTGGATCGCCAGCGAGGACCACGATCTGCGCAAGGTCGAGGAAGGGTGGGACAAGCCCGGTTTCACTGATGCAGGCTGGCGCGACGTGGCCCTGGTGAAGGGGCCGGCCGGGCGGCTGGTTGCCCAGCGTGAGCCGCCGACAAGGGTGATTGATCGCATCCGGCCGCAGCGCGTCACTCAGGTTCGGCCCGGCACGTGGCGATACGAATTTGGTCGCGAGTTCCAGGGATGGGTCGAGTTTAGTGCGACGGGGCCAGCCGGCACTGCGGTCGCGATCACCGTGTTTCCGCAGAAGTACGTCAACCGTTTCACGTTGGCGGGCAAAGGCGTTGAGACCTACCGTCCACGTTTTCACTATAACGCCATCACGGCGATCGAAGTCAGCGGCGTGGCCACGCCACCTGGCCTGGAAGACCTCGTCGGTTGCCAGATCAACGCGGACTTGCAGACCACGGGCGCATTCGTTTCCTCAGACGACACGTTGAACTGGATGCACGGTTCGGTCATCCGCACATTCATGAACTACGTTATCGCTGTCCCGAATGATCCGACGCGTGAGAAGAAGGGATGGACGCAGGACATCGAGACGCAGTTGCGTCCAGCCTCGTACCTATTTGATGTGCGCAGCCTCTTCGAACGCTGGCACGACGATCTCCGCGATGGCCAGGCGAAGGATGGGAACTGCCCCAACGTGACACCCGGTCCGTTCTACGACAGTTTCAACAGTACCTGGTGGGGTGGCACGGTGGTGTGGGGACCGTGGTACTGGTATCAGGCCTATGGGGATCGCCGTATCTTGCTCGACAGCTACCCCGCGATGAAACGCTACGTCGATTTCCTGACCACCCAAGGGAAGGACGGCATGCAGGATTGGGGCCTTGCGGACTGGCTGGCCATCGAAGACACCCATCGCATGGTGAACAACACGCCGGCATACTACCTCTACGCGGGGATTGTCAGCCGGGTCGCGGCCATGCAGGGGCTCACCGACGACGCAAAGAAGTATGAGGAACTGGCGCAATCGATCCGGCGTCGCTACAACGAGAAATTTCTTTTTACCAAGACCGGCGTTTACAACTTGCCCGACGCCAAGCCCATCGCGGGTGTCGGTGGCGCCGCGGGTGACTCCAATCTCGTCCATCGCGTCTGGTGGAAAGAGGGTGAGCCGGTCTGTACGCAGGGCGCGCAGGCGCTTGCCTTGGCACTCGGGCTCGTGCCTGATGATGTGCGGACACGCGCGGAGGCTTCACTGCTCTCGGAGATTGAAGCCCATGATGGCTTCATCTCCAGCGGGTTCGTCTCCACTGGTTATCTGCTGGAGGTCCTGACAGACTTGGCGCCCGAAGTCGCTCAGGCGATGGTCGACAAACGAACGGCGCCGTCCTGGTACGCGATGACCGTCGGCAGCAATAACGACGTGATGCGAGAGACTTGGAGCGGCGGGGCCGCCCTGATGCCGCCGCTGGGCTGCAGCCTCGCCTTCTGGAATTTCCATGCCTTGGCGGGAATCCGGCCTGACCCCAATGGGCCCGGCTTCAGAACGTTCATCATCAAGCCCAACCCCGTGGGCGATCTTCACTGGGTGCGGGCGCACTACGATTCGACCCACGGCCGCATCGAGAGCCACTGGCAACGCCGGGGCCAAGAGGTTGCCATGGATGTGACCATCCCCGCCAACACCTCCGCCACCGTGTTCGTGCCGGCTGACCGCGTCGAGTCGATCAAGGAAGGCGGAAAGCCGCTTGCCGAGGCCGCCGGGGTCCGCCTGTTACGCGTGGAAGGAGGACGTACCGTGCTTGCATGCACTTCGGGCGTGTACCGTTTCACGAGTCACTTACCCACTTCGAAAAAGGGACAAAGCCCGTCGTCCCATCCGTAGCCGCCCGCGTCCGCAGCCCAGGCCGGAGACCGCAATCTCGGCGGACATCGGATGCTGATGTTTTGCCGCCAATAACGGCCCGGCGTTAGAGAATTGTGTCAAGGAGAATCGCTGTGCCTATTCTCAAATCAGCTGCTTTCATCCTGGTGAGTGTATTGATCATGTTGCAGGCCTCCGCCGGGGTGGCCGCGCCGCCATCGCAAACCGGGGCATCGGCACTCCCAACCGACGCGCAACTCGAGGCTTTCGTCCAAACCTTGCAGAATGAACTGCTCAAGGAGCAGAAAGATGACACGCTGATCTGCTACCAGTCTGGCAAGGTTGGTGCCGAAGGTGTTGAGCCTTGGGCTTGGTCGCCAGGCGAGGTCGAAGTGCGCGATGGCCAGATTGTCCGGGCGACCATCAACGGGAAGCCGATTCCGCTGGCCAGTGTGCGCCGGGTGTTGCGTCCCGGCTATATTGGTGCACCTGCGGGTTGGCCTTGGGACCCCAAATCGACGTGGTACGATTTTGGTTCACAGATGGACATGGCCATGTGGGCGCTCGCGGCCAGCGGAATGCGCGTTAACGACCCGCGTATGGTTAAGGCGATTGACTCCTACCTGACCGCCGGTACGCCGCAGATGACGTACAGCCTGGCCTTTCGAGTAAAGGCCTTGGCACAGCTCTCGCGAGCGCCTGGATTGGACGAGAAAAAACGCGAGACGGTGCGTGGGCTGCTGAATAACGAGGCGGACGCGCTGGCGCTGGCCATAAGAGATGAGGGATCCTACGGATATTTGTCATACCCGCCGCTTGGCTATAGACCGGTGGCCCAGGGCAAACGTATACGATGGCAGGGGAAGCGTTTGAACACGGATCGCGTGTGCAACTCAAACGCCCAATTTGGATGCTATGGCGTGGCCGTGGCCGAGGATGCGGGCTTCGAGTTGTCGTCTTCGTACTGGACGAAGGTCACGCAGCACTGGATTGGCGCGCAACAGGCCGATGGCGGATGGGCGTATCCTCTGAAGGGGCACTCCAGCAAGAACATGACGGACGCGGGTCTGAACAGCCTGTACCTGGTGGTGGACCATCTCTGGAGTAATCAACTGTCGGGGTATTCGTTTCCGGTCGGTGCCAAGTACAAGCCGGCGGCCGTGCCCCAAATGCAAAAGACCTTCGACGCGATCAAAAAGGCCTGGGCGTGGTATGGCAATGCCCACAACGCGCCCGTCGGAGAAAGGTTCGGCGAGATATCGCGGTCTAACCTGTATCACCACTATGGCATGCAGCGGCTGGGCCTCAGCAGTGGCCGCAAGTATCTTGCCGGCACGCGTGCGTGGTACCCCGAAGTGGCAAAGGCCGCCTACTTTGGCGGAGAGTTGCCCCCAGCCGGCAACAACACCATGGAACTGGCGTGGCGCCTGATGACCCTGGCCTTTGGTCGTCAACCGGTTCTGATCAACAAACTGCAACACGGCGTTTCTGAAACGGAATGGAACTACTACTTTCGTGATGTTGCCCATCTGATGGATTACATCAACCACGAGACGGAACAGCGTCTCAATTGGCAGATTGTGTCGATCGACGCCGATGACACCGATTTCGAAGACGCCCCGATACTATTTATCGCCGGGAACGGCCAGCTGAGGTTCACCGATGCGCAGTTACAGAAATTGAAGCGATACTGTGACTTTGGCGGCACCATCGTCCTGCACCCGAATCACAATTCCGAGGCGTTCAGAAAGAGCGCGCAGAGCACGTTCGCCAAAATCTTCGGCGCGGAGTTCAGCCAGCTTGACGCTCGACACCCCGTCTACAGCGCCGGGTATGGCAAGCCCAGCGAGTTAGCCACCATCAACGTGCAGGGCCTTTCTGACGGCGGGCGCACCTACTGTTTTCTGATCAATGGCGACATTGCCGGCGCGTGGCAGTTGCGCATGCGCAGTACTCACCAACGGGCCTTCAGTTTGATGATGAACCTGAGAATGTACGCCGCCCCGCTGCAGACTGTGCGAATGAACGGCCGGCTCCGCCCGCCGCGTCTGCAGGTGCCGTCGACCGCCCCGATGGTGACCATCGCCCGTATCAAGCATTCAGGCAACTCCTGGGCCAACGCGGCGATGTTTGACGCAATGAAAGGTTACGTGGGGCCGTATCAAGTCGTGGTCAAAGATCAGGTTGTCGCGACCGAAGCAAGTTTGGCGGGCGTCCAGATCATTCATGTGACAGGACTCCAGAACTATGAACTGGAGAAGGAAGAAGTCGCGGCCCTCAAGTCGGCGATCGAGAAAGGGGCCATCATCGTCATTGATCCTGCGGCTGGCCGTTCTGAAGCCGCGGAAGCCGGGGCGCGGCTGGCGCAGCAACTTGGGCTGACGTGTGGAGACCTTTCGCTCGATGGCGCCACGCTCACACGCGGGATTGATTCTTGGCTGGGCAATACTCGGCTGTCGTCGGCGCCGAAGGTTCTTTCCGAACTCAGTATGGGGGGCAAATCCGCTGGGGTGCTGGCGCATGTAGATGTATCCGCCGCGGCCAACGGACATTTTGTTTTTGAAAACCCTGGCATCGGCACCAAGGCCGCGAGGCAGCTTTGGTCAAACCTGTTGACTACCGCCGTGATGCAGAACGCCCGGGCTTCGAGTCAGCCGGCGACAAGTCGTCCCGGAGCGATGCCATAATGCTGCAGGCGATTCCGCACCGGGACGTCGTAACTAGTCGACGGATGGCGACTACCGCGTCTTGTCGCGATCGGGGTCTGTGAAAGGGTTCCTGCGGATGCTTCGGCAGATGCGGGAAGCCGCGTGGCGGCACGCACGTCAGCGAAGCGTTACATCCGACATTCGCTGGGACTGAAGGCACCGCGCGAGCGAGGTCGGCCATTTCAGGTAGGGGCAAGGGTGGCCTGGATCAGGTGCGCAGAGCGACGGAACTAAGTCACGCTATCTCGGGCATTCGGCGCGGAGCCAGAGTCCAGATCCAGAAGGGATCGTGATTGATAACTCGGCGGCGGGCTGGAGCGTTTCACCGGTTAGCACGTCAACGAGTGATGTCGGGATTTTGCCACCGAATGCCAGGCGAAACGTTGCCTCGTCGCCGTCGTTGAGCAGGAAGTAGTGGTCAGCCTGCGGCGAACGGCGGCGATAGGCCATTGGGGCATCGCACGACCAGGCGGGGGCGTAGCCAACGGCGCAGAGCCTGGCGATGTGAGACTCCATTGCCAAGTTGCCGGGACGCAGGCATTCGCGGCCGGGGTCGAAGCCAACGAGCGCGGCCGTGCCCTTTCCGAGTTGATGCTCCGTGATGGCCGGTCGACCATCTTCGAAGGTTGCCACGGCGCTGGCGCCGGCGAGTTCCAGATCGGCGTAGAAACCGGCGATGTGTGCGTTGTCGACACGCTTGGGTGCGGTTCGGGCATCATGAATGTTGTCGATCCAGGCGCCGAAGAGCTTGGCTTGGAGGGATTCGGGGCCGGGCCAGCGAAGTTTGCCGTGCTCATCCATAAAGGAGAATGGGACATCGGCGATGAGTCGGCCGCCGCGGTGTACATAGTCGATCAACGCGTGCATGACGGGTTCGCTCACGGCGCGGGCATGCGGCATGTAGATCAGGTTGTAGCGGCAGGCGATTCCTTCGAGCAACTCCTGCGTTGTGAGTACCTCGTAAGGCAAATGATTGTTCTGCAGGGCACGGTGGATGCCGACGCGAGCGCGAACGGATTGGAAGCGTGTGCCCGCCGCGAAACCGCCGACATCATCTTTCAGATCATGCCGCTCGGGCTCGAAATTGAAGATCGCATCGGTGTCCCAGCTTTCGAGAAGTCCGACGTGCGGCTCATCGGTTGCGGTCCAGAGTTCGCTGGCGTATTTGCGGGCGCAACTGGCCACGAGGCCGGCGGTGCGTGCCCACGGGGTGATCTTGCCGGAAAGGGAGGTGAGGCCATATTCGCCGGCCTCCCATCCGCCGGGGCGCGGGTTCCAGGTCCAGAAGGCAAAGTTGAGATTGCCAGCGGCAAGGTAGGCGAGGGTGAGGCGCCGCATGAGGCCTTCAGTCATGGCGTTGCCGTAGCCACCGGAGTATTGGACGGGGCCGCCAACGGTTTCGAAGCAACTCGTCCAGCCGTTCTTGAAGTAGTCGCGGGTCATTCGCGCCTGGGCGTACACCATGCGATCGAGTTCGCCGTGGACGAGGTCGAAGTGCCACGACGGGTGCAGCGAACAGAAGTGCAGATCGGCGAGGCGGGCCCATTGGCCGATATCCCAGCGCATCGCGGGTTGATTGGAGAGGAGTTGGTGCGATCCAATGATGAGCGGGTGGACGTTGTCGTACTTGCGGACGATGCGGATCTTTTCGGATTGGCGGGCGAGCGTTTTGTCGGTCAGAAACCGAAGCAGGTCGCGGCCGGCGCCATAGTTCTGATTTGCACGGTGCACGCCGGTGAAGAGGGCATCCACCTTGAAGCCTTCGAGAATTCGCCACGCCGTGTCAAAGGAACTGACCAGGTGGCGCCCGCGTACCGGGTAGATATTCCACGCTGCATCGAGGGCGTCGAGCGTGCCGTAGCGGGCGCGCAGCCATTCTGCAAAGGCGGCTTTGTCGGCGTCGTGGGCCAAGTCGTTCTGATCGACACCCGGTTCACCGCCGACCGCCAGCACGCGAAGCGAGGGGTGGTTACGTACATGCTGAACGATCGGCGCAATCGTGCGCTCGAGCAGCCCCTTCTTCTGGTCATCAAGATGGCCGGCCTGGAAATCCCGGAGTGACATGCCGGCCTCTGCCAGCAGCGCCGCCGTGGGATGCCGCAGGCTTTCAATCGTGTGCAGGCACACGCCGATGCCCGCCTCTGCGGCCATGTCGAGCCATGCGTCGAGGTAGCTGAATTCAAAGCAGCCTGGTGCTGTTTCATGCGGCATCTCGATGTGCAGGCGAACGGTGTCGAAACCAAGTTCGAGCATGCGGCGGAACTCGGCGACCACGTGCTCACGATCAAAATCGCCGGGCTGCCAGTAAACCGGGGCATAGAACGTGGCGTGCTCGGCGCGCAGCCGGCGCTGCATGGCGCTGTCGTTGAGTGCGATGAACGCATGCTGCGCGGCTTCGCGGTCAGCGGGGGCGATAGGCATCAGAATATTCTCCAGCGAGGATCAACATCGAGCGCCCGGTCAGCACGTTGCGCTGATTGTGTTCCTGTTATGGCGTAAGTGTCGCGGGTTGGCCAGTCGTTTTCTGGACAGATTTAAATACCTCGATGGCTGCAGATCTATCGCCTTCGGGTACCAACACCATGTTCTTTTTCTCGACCAGCGGTTGCAGAACGATGCGTATGCCGTTCTGCTGCATCTGCCCGATCAGGTACCTGATGTTGCGATCCGACCAGCCGTCAACCACGGCGATCTGCACGTTGCTGTCGATGGAGGCTGTCGCTTCGGTCTGGGCTACGAGGGGCTTGCCCTTCACCTCCCACACATAGTCGCGATGCGTGGCCACGCGTCCCTCGCCATCGTTCACCCAGACCTGCAGCCAGAATTTGCCGGGGAACTGCGGCGTGCCGGTGAAAACGCCATCACCGCGCAACATCATGTTGTTGGGGTAGGTGACCGTGGTCTTGGGGTGCGTCGCCATGCGCGGCGTCAGGTCGCCCTGCAAGTCAAAACGTGCATTGCCAAGGTCGGACTCGAACTTGATGGTGTAGGGCTTGCCGGTTTCACCGGCGGGCAGTTCGCGCGTGTCGGGTGCGGTGATTGTCGGCAGCCGCGGGCCTTTGGTGAAGGTTGTTTCGACAATGCGGCTCGGACGCCGCCCTGCCATCACCGCAAGGGCGCGCACCCGCGTGCCCGGCTCGACCATCACCGGTGCTTCGTAACGCGGCGACTTGGCGGTGGGTTCGCTGCCGTCTAGGGTGTAATGCACGGTGATCGCCGGATCGGTGGTCACCATCGTCATCTTTACCGGGCCGGTCACGCGCCGCACCGTGGGCCAGATTTCGGGAGCGGGGGTACGTGCTTCTTCACCCACCAGTTGCCGGCGGAGCAAATGGCCCAATACTTCGGTGATCGGTCCCTCGCCATTCCCATCCAGACGGGTCGCTGTCGTTTCCTTCATGTTGGGCGCATGCACGCCCTGGTCATATCGCTGGGGCAACGGCGGATAGTGCAGCACCAGTGGGGTCCAATCCACGGGCCGGTCGATGAGTTCCTTGGGACGATTCGCACTTTTCTTGCCGACCATGCCAATGAGCATCGGCGATCTGCCGTTGGCCTGGCTGGTCAGCATGGCGAAGTCGTAGGCCAGCACCTGCCAGCGCCCCGAAACACCGGGGTAGGCGGTTGCGGGCGCGAGTGTCGGCCGCAGGAACGTAGCCGCGCCAGCTTCGAGGAACTTGGGCCGATAGGTGTGGTCGCGCAATTGGCTGTCATGCACATAGCTGTTGATGCCCTGCGAATAGACAGTACCGTCGGAATGTCCCGAGGTGGTGATGAGCCAACCGCCGGCGGAGATGCCGACGGCACCGAAGGCGTTGGGATCAAGCTGGTACTTGTCGGCATGCGTACGCAAGTAGCGCGCCGCCTCTTCAAAATCCCAGAATACCTGCGGCATGATGCCCTTGGGGTCGAGAATGTAATTCAAACTGCCTACTGCGAATCCCTGGGCCACCAGCTCGCGGAGCAGTTCCGCTGGGTAGCTCTCATCTTTGTGGCCGGCGGAGTAAGCACCACCGTGCACATACATGACCAACGGTAAGCGCGCTTTGGGGCGCGGCTTGGGCAGATAGAGGTTGAGCGTCATCTCCCAGTCGCCGCGCGGCCCGTTGTTGCCGGTGTAGCGGTAGTCAGGCAGGTAACGCAGATTGTGGATGTTCTCCGCACCTGCAATCACCAGCGGGGGTGGCACTTCCTTAAGTTCTTTCAGCTGGGCACTGACCGTGGCCGTCGAGAAAAGGAAGAACACGAGCACCGCTATACGCAGCATGGATCACCATCTTTTTGTCTTCTAGCACGATTCATCACATCGGGCGTGATTGGTGCCGGGGGACATTTATTGCGATGCACCAAAGGCCATGACCTTACCGTTGGTTAGTGCCACAAACAGGCGTCCGTCATTCGCACTCAGGCCGCCAACGACGACACGGCCGGGCAGCACGATCTTCTGGCGTTCGGCTCCGGTTTCCGCATCGTGGATGGTCAGTTGCGTGCCTTTGGCGATGATGACAGCGTTGGCCGTAGCAATCATCGCCTCTACGCGTGCCTTGGCGTTGCCGCCCATCTTGCCCCAGGTGAGCGTTGAGCCGCGGAGTTTTCCATCCGACTGGTCCCAAGTTGTTCGTTTCATGCGGGCCACATCGTCACCTGCCGCTCCACCGCGGTGCGCCGGGTGACTGGCGCCCACGACGATGAAGTCATCGCCCTTGACGGCAAAATGGTTGCCGCTGGTGCCTCCGTATTGGGGCTTCTTGTACCCGTCGACATTTTCGCGGAAGAGCAAGCCCTGGTTTCCGCTGACGATGTGGCCGAACGCATGGTTGGCTTCCCATTTGCCCCACTCGCCCAGGCCACGTGCGGGGATGCTGCTGCGCATCAGTTGATCCCCTTCCACTTTGAGCAGCACTCCGGGCAGCTGAATTGTTCCACCTGCGAAGATCGGCAGGTTGTTCGCGGCAATGAGATTGTCTTTGCGCCGGCTCTGGTAGATGTTGGTTTCTTCGATCAATTCATCAGCGCCGAGGCGGCCGGATGCGCGGATCTGGCCGGTCATGACATCGAGGGTCCACCAGAAAAGGCCGCCGTCGGCATCGCTGTGCCGGCCCGCAAAGACATAGCAGCGATTCTTATCGACGACCACGCCGCCGATGACAGGCCAGACCGACTCAAGCATGCCGTCGACGAGGATTTGGTTGGGTTGCGGGGCTGCGAAGAAGCGCCAGACCGGTTCGCCGGTGTCGAGGCTTAGTGCATGGACATAGCCGCTGGCGGTGCCGACAAGCGCCATGCCCGCGTGGATGACCGGAGCGCAGGCGATGCGACCGTTGACGCCGGTGCGCCAGCGTTCCTTACCCGTGGCGGGGTCAACGGCGACCACCTCTTGCCGCTGGCTTACGGCGAACACGGCGAGGCCCTTTACGGCGCTGACGCCGGTGACGGGTCCCTGAGCATACCAATTGGAGTTCCATGCTTTGTTGAGAGATTCATGGGTAGGAGCGGCGCCGTCATCAATGGTCCAGAGCGACTTGAGTGTTGCGGGCAGTGTGTCATCCGCCCAGGCGGTGCGGGCGTGGTCGCGCAACATGGCGGTCCAGCCCTGCGTTGGAAACGCGTTGGAGGGCTTGGCGTTTCCGGCGACGGTGCGCTCGATCTTCGCAATGCCCTGAAACGGCCGCGAATGAAACACGACATTTTCGGGCAGATAAGGCGCGCAGAAGCAATGGTTCGGCGTCAGGTACAACAGGCCGTTGGCGGGGATCGAGCCGACATCGCAGCCATTACGTGCCGCGTTGCTGTGGTAGAGCCGGGCTTTGCGATCGGTCGCGTCCTTGGGATAGGCCGTGAGATTGCCAATCAGCCAGTTGGGCGTGGCGCGGAAGGATGTGCAGCCAACCGGACGCTGGTAGTCGAAGCCTGCGAAGAGGACTTTGTCTGGTTGATCGATTGAAACCGCCCCAAGCACCTCACCGAGCGTGGTGTTCCACAGGCGATCACCGGACGGAATGATACGGGCTCCGCTGTGGCCGCCAAAACGGGTGAATACCCCGCCGGGGCCGGATTTGCGGTAGGTGACCTCGCCGGTCTTCGCATCAACGACCGCCAGCGCCTGCTGCAGGTTCGCGCCAAGGGTCTTTGCTGAGGTCGCCGGCGTTCGGCCATTCAGGATCAACTTGCCCGAGGCCGTGGTAAAGTTGATCGCGCCGAAATCGCCCTGACTCTCATCCCATTTGCGAAGCCACCGCTGCTCGCCCGTGCGCAGATCGATTGCCCGCACCTGCTTGACCACCACCAGTGGCCAATGCGTATAGAAGAAGCCGCGTGTCGGTGGACCTTCGAGCAGATACGCCGAGGAGCCGTCAGAGATCGGCCACATGAAGTGCCAGCCTGCCTCCGCCGCCTCAATTTTCCACAGGCGTTTGCCGGTGTTCGCATCCAGACCCGCGGCCTGGGCGCCGGCCGTTTGCACGAGCGTCTCATTGTCGACCAACGCCATGAAGTCGCGCGAGCTGGCGCATTCGTCCTGCTGGGCTTTTTTGCGTTCCGCGGGGTCGGCAAAAGTGGCATCAAAATACTTCTGCTGCCGAAAGGTCACGCCCTCCGTCAGTTCCTGAATCGTACGACCGGTCTTGATATCCAGCACCAACATGTGCGGCTGTGGCGGCGTACCACCCCAGGCGCAGGCATGATTTGGATAGATGAACACGCGGTCTTTGTGCAGCACGACGGCATAGCGTGAGTCCATTCCAATGTCGCGCCGTTCCCAGATCGGTGCGCCATTGAACGCATTGACCATGAAAACGTGTTTCTTGCCGATGCCATCTGGCGACTCGTTGGTCATGCCGAAAGCAAACGTGCCGCTGATGTACCAGTTGATGAACGATGAGTGCGGCCCGGTGATCCACTGTACACCGCGGCCTGGCCCCACGACTGTGTCCTTCGAATGGTTGCTGCCGGTGGGGTCATAGTTGTAGTGCGACCAGCTATCGAGACCGGGTTTTGCGGGCAGTTCAGTAGCGGCCCAGTCGGTGCCGCGGGCTCTTAGGATCTTCCCGCCGGGCCGAACCACCCGCTGCAGCTCTGGTTCCGCCAGCCCTTTCGCATCCTCCACCACCAGCACATCCGCGAGCAGATCCACGAGCGGCAGTTTTCCATCGAGGGGTGAGGCGACGGTTACCTGTCCGTGCATACCTCGCCGGACCACTTCCCGGCGCAGGGGTTCCACACTTGTGTCGCTGGTCACGAGCAGAACCACGCGGCCTTCGAGATCTCTGGCGGCGACTTCGGGGAGACCCTTCGAGCCGACGATCACGACCAAGCCCGTGGGCGGGGCAGCGTTCAGGCCCGCAACCAAGGGGGCCGTTGCCGCCGCCAATTGCGACGCCCCATGCCAAGCAAAGCCAGCAAGCAGAAGGGATAGAGCGAGTTTCCTCATGATATCTACCTATGTAGAAGGTGTTGCCGATTCGGCCTTACAGACCAGCCGCGGACTGCGTAAAGCGCCGGGCACGCGTCGCATAGGAGCAACTTCCCATGTCGAGCCCAAGACCTGCAGCATAGCGGTTCCGATTTGCAGAAATTGGCAATTTCGTTGATGAATTGGGTCAAACGCAGCCCGATGAACCCATCAGGTGGATGTCGGCCTGCCTTGCGCACGGAAGGCCCCCGGCGACATACCCACGCAGCGGCGGAAGACATGACAAAGCGCGGAGGCATCGCCGAAGCCTGCACGCCGGGCCACGGTCGCGGGCGGCAGATCTGTATAGGTGAGCAAATACTTCGCCTGGTCGAGGCGTACCCGCTGGATCTCATCAAGGATGGTACGGCCCACAATCTGCGTGAACCGCCGCTGCAGTGTGCTGCGCGACATGGCCACGGCCTCACATACATCCGTCACGCCGATCCCCCGACACGCCTGGTCACGGATGAACTGCAACGCCGCCAGCACGTCCGGGTCGGATGTCCCGAAGGTGCTGGTTGAGCCACGAGCCGTTACGCCAATTGGGGGAATCAGCAAGGACCTGACGGGCGCGGCCTTACCCTCAACCAAATCGACCATGGCCCGGGCTGCCTCGTAACCGACACGAATACCGTCGGCATCGACGCTGGAAATCGGCGGATCGTCCATCTCGCAACCGATACGGTCGTCGCCCAGCGTGATCACCGCGAGGTCTTCAGGTATCCGCTTGCCTGCTGCCTTGGCGATGTGGCCAAGCATGAAGCCTCCCCACGAAACCGCCATGAACAACCCCATTGGCGCGGGCAGCGCCTTCATCCATTGCGCAAGTTGGCGCTCGCGCCGGACTTGGCTCGGCGCAAGGTGCAGGTCTTGTTCATCCACAAGCACACAGGTGGCGCCGGCCTCCTCGGCTTCACGCTTGAACGCCAATGCACGCAGCCGTGCATACAGGAGCGTACTGTTGTAGTAGACACAAAGCTGACCGTATCGTCGCGTCAGGAAGTGTTGGGCGGCGAGCGCGCCCACGGAACTGTTATCCGAGCAGACCAGCGGCAGTTCCGTTTCAATCACCGCGGAGACATTGATGGCCGGTACCCGCAAGCCCAGCGCCATCGCCACCCGTCCGGGGGTGGTGAACTGACCAATCACGCCATCGGGTTTAACCGCGTGCGCGAGTTCAAGGTCCTCGATATTCATCGCCCGACGTACCGTCAGGTTGTGATGTTCACGGGCGTATTGGAGAACACCGAGGCTAACCTGCGCGCCATAACCATCTCCACTTAAAAGAGTTAGGACAGTTGGCCGGCGATTTGATGGCATCGACACCTCGCACACCCGTGGGCCTTCCGCCGCTTCTGGCGCAGCCCGATAAACTTGCTTTGATTTGACCTAAAGTATCAATACTTTTGTTCAATTTGTCAATGGACTTGGTGTACATATAGAAAGCGTCGCCAAGCAGCTTTGTCGCCGCGGATGGGTTTTTGGGGAGGGGTGAGGGAGAGAGAGCAGCCAGGTGAGAGAGAGCCGTCAAGCTGTTGCGCGGTAGCAAGCAGCGGCAAGGGGAGAAGATCCCGAGGCTCTCATGATGAACGTTTCGAAGTCGGTTAAGTTTGCAGTCAATGCTCTGGCGGCGGGCCAAGTTGGGAGGAACGAAATCAAGGGAAAACGGCGGGCAGCCATGATGCTCCTCGCCGCCATGGCCGCCGCACCGGCACTGCTGGCGCGTGCGAACCCCATCGGGCCTGATTTCGGTGGCACTTGGGACGCCACCACGGGCATCAACAATCCGACGTTCACCACGTTCAACAACTCGGCCACGATCAATACCGGGGTGACGGTCACCCTCGCGGCTGGTAGTACATTGACCGCCAACAATTCCGCGAATGCTCGTTTCGTTTCTGGCACAGGCACGTTCCAGAACGACGGCACGCTCGATTTCACCGCTGCTACGAGTTCATTCCGTTTATTCAACAGCGCCATTACACTGAACAACGCTGGAACATTTCTGGCCGGTGACGGTACCTACCTTTTTTACAACGGCGGCTTGTTCAGGAACACGGGCACGCTGCATAAATCGACCGGTGCGGGAACCCTGAACCTCGGGGCCAGCGCCACCGGTGTTAGTGGTAATTTCATCAATGACAACGGCACCATTCGTGTCGATAGTGGAACGCTCATCAACGCAGCCAATACCGGCGGTGGCTCAATCCAGTATGCCGGGGCAAACCAGACCATCACCGTTGCCAGCGGCGCTACATTTCAACAGGGCGATGCAACCACAATAACCTTCGGCGGCACGTGGAACGGCTCCGGTGGCGGGGTCGTGAAATGGGCTGGAGGGGGCACTCTGACCCTCGATGGCACCGGAACCTTCACGTTGAACATTGATGATGGCAATCGAGCGGATTACACAACAGGGGGGGTGCGACTCGGGGGGGGCGATTTCAGGTCTCAGCAAGGCCAGGTCAACACCGTCATCAACAAGGGAAAATTTTGGTTCAATCTTGCGGCCCGCTGGCAGAGCAGTCAGGCGCTGAACCTTCAGAACGAGGGTTGGCTCGTTTGGGATATCACACCATCAACTGAGAACCTGAGGTTTACTGCTGCCAATTCAGAGTTGCGGAATGAAAGTGGCGGCGTCCTTGATGTCTACGATTCGACCTCGTCAAGCAGCAACAATAATCTGATTGTGCTGCTCAAGTCTGGTAGCACTATCCGCGGCAAAGCCACTGCGACTTGGAGTTCTGGCCTGAGCCGCATCGATATCAAAAACGGCGCGACGGTCCAGTCGGACGTCGGCACACTGACACTCGACAAAACCTACTTCAATGGAGTCAATGGCGCCGGCGCGGGCGCGATTTCGACACTCAATTTCAACGTCACGGTGGCCAACGGCGCCACGCTTGATATCCGTAACATCAATGCCAGTGGCATCACCAGCATTGGCGCGGGCACTACTCTTCAACTGAAGGGAAGCGGCCAGTTCCTCAACAACACGACGAATGTTTTGAGCGGCAAATTGGCAACCGTCAATGGAACGCTCAGTGTATCCGAAAGTGCGTCACTAACGCCCGCCATCGGTGGCCTCACGATCAGCAGCGGGGGCGTCCTTGCCGGCGATGGCACGATTGCTGGCGCAGTCACCGTGGTTGGCTCCGTCCGTCCCGGAAACTCAATTGGCCAGCTAAATATCAGTAACGACGTGACATGGAACGGTGCTGCATCCGCGGGAACTGCCACAGATTGGGTATTCGAACTTGGCGCCGCCAGCGCCGCTGATCTGCTCAACATTACCGGCAATTTCAACAAGAACACCACCGCTGGATCGAACTTCCGCTTCAACTTCTCCAACAGTACTGCGACTGGCACCTTCAAACTGGTTGACTGGACCGGCACAACGGGCTTCGCCGCGAGCGATTTCAGCTACACCAACCTTGGCGGAGGCAACACCGGGAGTTTCCAGTTCAATGGCACCCAACTGGAATTTGTGGTCGCGGGCGCCGGACCCATGCCCGCGCTGACCATTACAACGGCCGATGGTACCCGTGTGATGAAGTCCACCACCTTTGCCGCCCAAGGCAACGTCAGCACCACGGGGGCAGACTACAACGGCGCGAGTCTTTCGGACAATACCGGCCAGATGAGCATCGGTAGTTTCACTCCCAGCGGCACCTTCAACACCACGACCGGCAGCCCGACAAACTTTACTGCCAACGTCAATACCGGCGCGGCGACCGGCGTACGCGACTATAAGATCCAAGTCGACAACGGCTCGCAGAGCGCTACCGCCACCGGCACACTCACGGTCGTCGATAACCGCGTCGTGACTGCTACCCCGGTTACCTTCAACGCCCTGGTCGGTTCTGGTGCACTGACGACGGCGACGACGCTCAACAGCCCCGGCAGCGACGACAACAACACGCGCATCTTTGTGAGCAACGGCAGCAATAGCGACATCAGCGTGACCGGCGGCACTCTCACCAGCACCTCCAACTTCTTCGACGGTACGAACATCAATGATGGCCGCACGGCGACGCTTAACTACAGCACCGCAGGTTACGGTGGCACTTCGGGCACATTGACTCTCAACAACGGTCTGGCGGAGGCGATCAGTGGTGCAACCGCTGGAACAACCGGCGTGGGCTACACGATCAACGTGGGTAACGCGACAGCAAGCACGGTCACCAGCTATACCGGTGCCACACTGCTGCGAGGCGAGTCGGATGGCAGCACGGCGCTGGAGAGTAAGACGGTGGGCAACGGTTCGATCGCGCAAGCGATTGGGATCGATGCAAATGTCAACACGCTTGGTGATGACATCACGATGCGCTGGCGTGAGAAAGTAACGGGCTATGACATCGCGCCGATGTTCAGCGATGTGGTACAGATTGTGACCGTCGATTCGAACTACATCCTCAAGATGTTCTATGCAGACGATGCTAACGAGAGCGCGTACTTCCTGGGTCGCCACGCTGGCGGCGGTCTCTGGGTTACCGCGGGCAACGAAGGCCTCTATGCCAAGGAAGGTCCCTATGTGACGCAGACCGATGTGGGTCGCTGGGGCATCGATACGACGAATAACTACGTGTGGGCGATTTTGAACGGCGGCGGCGACTTTGCCGTGATTCCTGAACCGACCAGCCTCGCCCTCTTGGGTCTGGGTGCAATGGGATTACTGGCGCGGCGGCGTACGGCTTGCCGCGGGTAACGCCGGGTTCCGATTTCGGCTACTTTTGAGACGCCCAACCACACCTCGAGCGGTTGGGCGTCTGTCGTTTTACTGATTGCTAATTCTGTGGTGCGCTATACCGCCGCCAGTTCCATCGCCAGCAGGTTCAGACCCACGTCGGCATTCACCGGCATCCCCCGCAGCCAATTCGCTGCCCCTCCCTCTCACCGGCCGTTATGCACGCGTTAAACACGCGTTATTCACGCAAAAACGCCGTTAAACACGTTAATCACGTTTCTGCCGCCTAACCCTTCTGATATGTATGCACATACCCCTCTACCCTTCTCTCTCCTCCTCCATTTTTCCCTCTATTAAAGAAGTAGTTAGAAAAAGTGGGCATTACGTGATTAACGGCAATTGGCGTGTGTTTGACACATGTTTGACGCATGCACAACGTGATTAACGGGCGGCGTCGTCCACCGACTGGGAGAGGGGAGGGGCAGCGAATTGGCGGCGGGGGGTGCGACCTATGGTGATGAGCCACTAGGCACCGTTCATTCGGCTATCGGCGATGGAACTAAATGTCGAAGGGATGTTGCTGTTGTGCCGTTCACGATGGTATGGCGTCAAGCTCGCATGGGTATCGCCTACGCCCGGCAGGCTGCCTATTACGCCGCTAGAGTAATCTTTCCCCTTTTTACGAAGGTATTCTCGGCGGCACCGATTTGGCGCATTTGGCGTATGCAAAACAATCTAATTGGCGCAAAATAATAAGACTGTCGCAAGTTCATCCAAAGATTGTCGTTTACAGATGAGTTTTCTGCGTCATACTTCCTCAAACTAGGGGGCGTGCGCTCAGAGCGCTGCTGCGCCTATCTAGTTAATCAGCGCATGCATGGCGCTGTGAATCGGGCGAGAGAGCAGGAGAGCGCGGGCGAGAGAGCCGGTTGAGTGAGAGAGAGCCATGTCGGGTTTCTGGAGAGAGACCCTGTTTCTCGGCTTCTTTCGCTCGAGGGTAGTATGACAACGGCTCGCTTGGCTCGTCGGTTCGGTCGGATTTCACGCTAAACTTTGCTTGGCTTGGCGGTGGTTTCCTCCGTCGCGTCTTTCGCATCGCTGGTGCCGCAGGCCAAGGCGGATGTCATCTATTGGGACACCAATGGCATTAACGCCGGTTCAGGTGGCACCTCCACCGGAACATGGGGCACCGACAATTTCTGGAACGATGATTCAGCAGGCATCGCCAACACGTTTAGAACGGCGACCACGAACACGGACGACCTTTACTTCGTCGCCGGCCCGTCGGCCACCAGTGGCAACAACGCTTACAATGTCACCGTTTCGGGATCGCAGAACGCCAACAGCCTCAACTTCCAGGCTTCGGGTGCCGCTGCAATTTTCGGCGGTACAGTGATCAACCTCGGCAACGGCACGGCGGGCAGCGGCGGCATCAACATCGCCCAATACGCCTACGGCACCACCAACAACGGCGCGGTCACGATCGCCACGGCGGTCACGCTGAACAACTCACAGACGTGGACCAATGACTCCGCCAGCTTATTTACCAAACAAACGGGCGCGCTTGCGCTCAATGCGTACGCGCTTACGATTACGGGCTCGGGCAACACCACGATCAGCAATGGTATCAGCGGCCTCGGTGGCAGCATCATCAAGAATGGCACCGGTGTGCTTACCCTCAGCAGCGGTTCCAGCAACTTCGACGGCGGCGTCACGCTGAACAACGGTGTCCTGGCCATTTCGGCGACCTCGACTGGCGGTCCACCTCCGACTTCGGGCCCGCTGGGCACCGGTACCCTAAGCATCGCGGGTGGCACGTTCCGGTGGGCGCAAAGTAGTGGTACGGTTGGCAACGCAATTGCCGTCAGCAACTCAGCCACTTTCGACATTGCCAATGGCGGCACCAGTGCCACGGCCACCCTCAGCGGCGGTCTGACGATTGGAAGCACCCCGACGCTCACTTTCACCAACTCTGGTGCTGGCACATCCAGCGGGGCGCTCTTTGCGTTCTCGGGTACCACCACGCTTAACAGTTCGGTCACCCTCAATATCAACGACACTGTCGGCGACGCCCAGTTTGTGCGGTTCAATGGCGGCTTCGACCTCAATAATGGCAACCGCACAGTCACCGTTCAAACCTCCAATGGCACCCCGAAGGGCATCGCGATTTCCGGCCAGTTGCGCGATACCGGCAGCTCAGGCCACTTCCTCACGTTCAATGGCACCAACAATGTCACGACGAACGCCATCATTACCGGCACGGCCAACACCGGCATTATTTACAGTGGCAGCGGCACAATCGATTTGGGGAACTTTGCCTCCACTTGGGACGGTGGTTTCACGCTTAACTCAGGCACGGCCAGCTTTGCTGCCGGCAGTACGGTGACGTCGGGAGCGGTAGCCAGCGGTCCGTTTGGTAAAGGCACGATCCGGTTGAATGGCGGCTGGCTTGCACAAACGGCCACGAGCCAAACCCTGCACAACAACCTCGTCCTTGGCGGCAGCGTGATCATTGCCAGCGCTGTCAACCCAAGCAACTCTTTGACGTTCAATCCCACGGGCGTCACTTCCCCGGCAACCGGTTCGATTACGGTTGATGGCGCGGCCACGATTTGGACGAATCACAACACGCTCACCCTTACCGGCCCGATTACCGGCGTCAACACGCCCAGCCTGGCGATCAAAGGGCACAACAACAACACTGGCCCCTTGCTGGGTACCGTTACCCTCACTAATGCCAGCACGACGAACAGTACTTTTGGCAACGTTAGCATCGGCGATACCGTCGCTTCCGGCTCTGCTGGCGGCAGGCTCGTGATTTCCACCCTCAGTGCAATGGGTACGACCGCCAGCACCAGCTATACCGTTGATTTCGGCGGCACGCTGGATACATCTGCCTCGGCTGTCGCCAGTAACGCCTTTAACACAACGATCAACAACGGCGGCATCGTGGATCTGCGCGGGCAACCGACTGGTGCCTGGATTGTCACCAGCGGTGCCACGCTTCGCGGCAACGGTGCGGGCGGGACGAGCCTAGCAAGCGCGTCATCGCTCACGCTGCCCACGGCAGGTGTCTTGAACATCGGCACAGCGTCCGTCGGCCTCAAGAACAGCTACCCCGCGCTGACCGGCACCATGTCGTTCGGCGGTGCTGGTGGCGGCAACCTCGGTCCTTCGGCTGGCACCAGCACGCTGAGCAGCGTTGCGAACAGCGATCGGACGATTGCCTTTAACGGTATCGGCGGCAGCACCTTCAGCTTCAGCACACTCTCGCTCAACGCCAACCTGACGGTTGCGGGTAGCGGTCAGAACGGTCTCAACGGTATCGTGCCCTCCGGCGTGGCTGGCGTTCTCGGTGCGATCACGGAATCCGGCTCACGCTCCATTACTGTTGCGATGGCTCCCACTGGTGCGGTCAGCTTCACGGGCAATACCAGCGGGTTCAGCGGCGGCACCGTTCTCAACAGCGGCGTCCTGAGTGTCAATAGCGGCAACTCCACCAGTAACCTTCTTGGCACCGGCGGTGTGACTTTTAACGGTGGCACACTCCGCTTTACCAATTCCGCCAACAACAACCAAATTCTGACAGATGCCATCACCGTCAACTCTGGCGGCGGTACCATCGAAGTTTACGGCGGCGGCAACAGCCCCAACCTCGCGGTCAACGCGAACATCGCCAACGGCGGAAGTAATGGAGCCCTGACCCTCCGCTATGGCGGCGGCGGTACCAACAACATGAATCTTCGCATGTCTGGAAACAATACTGGCTTTACGGGCGGGTTCGTCCTCGCCACAACAAACAGTCGTGGTGGCATCCGCTTTGACAGCGTCAACGCGCTCGGCGGCGGCGGCGCCAACAGTATCCTCGTCCCGAAGGGCGTGATTTTTGGCTTTAACTTTGCTCCAACGGCGGCCAATCTCACCACGTTCAATACTGACATCGATTCGATTCTTGCCCTTAACAACCTCGCGAGCATCGACCTGAGCCTCGCCACCGGCCTAAACAAGAATGTGCGACTGGGCAACTTCGGCGGCGGCAATCTGACCTACTCCGGGACCATCACGCCGTTCAGCAACACCTATCGCTTCGCATCCGGCAGCACGCTGACCTTGGATACGGCCAATCGCCTGACCAGCACCAACAACCTGGATGTGGCAGCTATGGCCGTCGCGCCTGGCGCTTCCGATATCGCTGCTGGCGGTCTCGCCATCACCGCGGCCCAGGACTACTCTGGCACCACGGACTTGAAGGGAACGATCAAGAATGCCCTCATGGGCGGTGGCGTTACGGGAGCGACACTGACTACCAGTGCAAGTCTTTCTGGAACCACTGCCATTACCGTGGACCGCGGAAGCGGGTTCACCATCTCGGGCGGAACCACCGGTGCGGCGAACGTGGCAATCACGGTGAAAGGTGCTTCCACCCTGACGGCGCAGACGACTGCATCGCTGACCAACTCCGGCACATTGACCCTCGGTGGTGACACCGGCGGTGGCACCATGAACATCACTGCAGGTCAAACGCCCTCTCTCGTAAGTCTCACCGTTGGCGCGGGCAGCAATGCGTTGAACGCCTCGGGCTCCGGTACGCTCGCCCTTACTGGCACGGGTGCAACCGTTTACTCTCGTTTGGTCGGCGGCTACCTCCAAGTGAGTGCCGGCACCATCAACTTTACCAACGCCCCCACTAGCACAACTTCTGCCATTGGCGGCATCCTGGTTGGCGTCACGTTCGGTAACACGCCGATTGATTTTGTTGCGGCCAATTCTGGCGTACTCGCGGCCCCTGTCTACACGACACAAAGCACCGCAAGTCTATGGGCCGCCGGCCAGAACATCACCAACACCAACTCAACGAGCGGCTTCTCGGGAACGACCGTCAGCACCTTAAGCATCAACTCACTGCGGAATTTCGGAAACGCCACCGGCACGGTAGCAATTGGCACGGGTACCAGCGATACGCTGACCTTGGCCTCGGGCATGCTGCTGTCGCAGGCTTCGGTCGGCCTGACTCTCAACGGCCCGGGCCAGTTGCTCGTCGGTGCGGATGTTCCGGACTACCAGTTCATCAATTCCAGTGCTGCGGCGATCACTGTCGCGGCACGGTTGGGAAGCGCCAAGCCCCTGACCAAGTCGGGCTTAGGTAGTCTCACGCTCTCGAACACCAGCAACGCCATCACCGACATCTACGCCAACGCCGGCAACGTGGTTCTCGGGGCCGCAGGTGCCATCGGCACAGGCGGCACGCTTTACCTTAACGGTGGTTCGATCGTGGTCAACTTCAACGGTGGGACCTTCGGTCACGCTGTTACGGTGGGCGCGCCAGGCGGCACGATCAGGCTCAATGCTGCCAACCAGACGGCCACTTTCGATACCGGCACGATTACCCTCAATGGCACCTTGAACCTCGGGTCCTCTGCCAGTGGTGGTGCCGACCGCGCAAACACCTACACGATCAACAACAACATCACCGGCGCAGGTATGCTGAATTTCAACGGTGGCGACAATGGTGGTACCGCCAGATCGGTCTTCATTCTGGGCGGCACCAATAGCTTTACTGGCGGCATTCGGATGGGCGCTGCAACTGGCAACCAAGTCCAGGTGCGACTGAATAGCACCACCGCTGCTGGTACCGGTCCGATTGTCCAGAGCGGCAGCCGCGGTGATGCGCTCTTCTTCACCAACAACGCCGCTGGTGCGACGTTCAGCAATGATATTGTGAACGTGCCCACGTTCGTCAATTGGGCCACATCCAATCCCGTCACGCTCTCTGGTCGAATCGCCAGCACCAACGGCTTGCTCTTCCAGGGCTATGCCGCCAGCAGCGTGGCCAGCGAATTGGTACTGGCGGGCACCGTTTCTGCTTCGGGTACACCGGGCGTCTATAACTCCCTGAACTACAACTGGAGCAGCACGCCTACCACCCTTGTCCAGAACTTTGTCAACGGCCAAGCGGGCATCTCGGTCGGTGCCACGGGCTTCGCCGGAACCACGGCCATCGCGGCTACCGATCAAGGCAGCAGCCGCGGTCCCTTGTACCTCGACTCGCCCGTCAGCGGTGCACTGAACCAAGGTGCTCTCGGTTTCGTCCGCTTCAACGGCGCCAACACCTTCATCCCCGGCGCCGTCGGCCCGGGTTACCTGGCCGCTCTGCACCAGGCGAACGATGCCACCAACTACGGCAACGGCGCCCAGGCGTCGGCCGCGGTGGGTTCCACCGGCGGTGCGAACGAGCTGTTTGGCTTTGGCCTTACCGCCAGCAGCGGCAGCGGCACCACGTATGCGATTCCCGAAGGTAAGTCCTTCGTCATCGGTTCGCTGGGCACCTCAGCCAATGGCCAGACCGGCGGTAAACTCTATGTCGCCAGCACCGGCAGCACCAACAACCTGGCCATCCTGACCGGTTCAAATAAACTCGCTGGTTTCGCGGCCGGCGATGTGAACATCCACGCCAACGGTTCAGCCAACACCCAGACCTTGGCCTTGGGCGCCAACGCCGCCAACGACACGTTCCAGATCGGCACGACTGGTCAGGCCGTGGCCTTCACCCCGACCTACGGCGACAGCGGCATCACCAGTGCCGTGACCCTCATGGCCAACCGCACTGGTCTGACGACCATCAACAAGGTCGGCGCCGGCGTGGTCGAGTTCACGAACGCCACGTTCAAGAACCTGGCCGGCACATCGATCCGCAATCAGTTCAACATCAACGTGAACGCCGGCACCTTGAAGTACAGCCAGGTCGACAGCGGCAGCGACCTCTACAACAGCTTCAACGTCAACAGCGGTGCCACCCTGAAGGGTACGGGCACGATCAAGGGCAACGTGGTCATCACCAGCGGCGGCGTGTGGGCTCCGGGTAACTCGATCGGCATTCAGAATGCCGAGTCGGCGACCTACAACAGCGGTTCCCGCTATGACTGGGAAGCGCTCGGCTACAACACCGAAGCAAGCGAAGGCACCGCAGGCACCACGCACGACCAGATCAACATCACCGGCACGTCGGGCACGACCGTCAACATCAGCGGCGGCACGTTGCGGCTGCTGTTCGACAACAACCTCAACTTCGGCGGTTCGTTCTGGGACAACGCCCGCCAGTGGACCATCATCAACAACACCGCCGGCGGCACCGCGACCGGCACCTTCGGCACGGCCAACATCGAAGTCTACAAGAACGGTTCGAGCTTTGATGACTATGACATCACCGGCCAGGGCAGCTTTGCCACGACGCTCTCGGGCAACAGCCTGCTGCTGACCTGGACGGTCGCCGGCGCCACGCCCGCGGCCTTCGACGTCACGGCGGTGCCGACGTTCAACGTGCTGCGTAATGCCGGCGGCGGCGCTGTCAGCGGCAGCGTGACGGTCTATAACTCGGGCACGAGCTCGAGCACGGCCAACCTCGTCGCGGGCGGCATCGTCAGCGCGACGAATCCCGTTGGGACGATCCCGGGCACCACATCCGATTCCACCGGTTCGGTCACGCTGGACACCACGGGCTACGCCAATGGCAGCCAGAACGTGACTGTGTCGCCGGCCGGCACAAGCCCGACGGGCACGGTCAACTATGTCGTGGGCAACGCCACGGCCGACCGCCAGAACAGCCAGAGCCTGTTTGGTTCGTCGCTGACGGCGACGGTGGCCAACGGCGGCAGCTATGCCGATCTCTCGTCGCGGGCACAGTTTGATGGCACCGGCACCCAGACGCGTCTGGGCTCCGAGGCAATCCTGCTCATGGGCACCAACGCCTCGGGCGGCAGCGAAACGGTGAGCATGCAGTGGCGTGCCCGCACCGTCAGCGAATCGGACATCACCCAGCCCACGCAGAAGCTCTACAGCGATGTGGTGCGCGTGACCGGCATGGACCTGGCAACGCCCAACATCGAATTGATCAGCGGCAATGAACGCCGACGCGAGACGGACGTGTTCGCCCTGCAGATGAGCTACTCGGCCGGCAGCATGACCGAGACCCAGCAGCAGAACCTGCGTCTGGGCTGGCTGGACAACACCGACGGTCTCTACACGACCGAAGGCAACAACGTGTGGAAGACGGCGACGTTGGGCAACTTTGGCGCGGGCATTTACGTGTATGCCGGCCTGAACGTGTCGTGGAACGACTTCATCAATGACGTCGGCAACGTCCGCAACATTGTTGGCGATAACGGAATCATCACGTCCGGCAATCTGGCGAACTACTTGGGCAGCTATGGTGTGGACACGGGCAACGACTTTGTCTGGGCCGTGTTGAACCACAACAGCGACTTTGCCGTAATCCCCGAACCGACGAGCCTGTCGCTCCTGGGTCTGGGCGCGGTGGGTCTGCTAGCCCGTCGTCGTCGGAAATAAGTGTTGAACCGATGCGTGCTAAGCGATCAGCACGTCACTAAACGAGGGAGCGGCCTCGGCGCGAGAGCGTCGGGGCCTTTCTTTTTTTTGCTAGCGCAGGAGAATAGCGCCATGCGTTCGCAATCGGTTGTGCGTGAGAACGCCCGCGTTGGGTGGTCGTCGCTCAGACGAATGTCTAAGAGGACCTTTTGTTTCCATCCGTTCGGAAACAAACACGTTGGCTGTCGAAAAGTGCTCACTAGTCAGCGCCAGAGACCGCCAACTGTTATCTATCTTGACAAACATGTGTGCCGTTTTTGCGAATCTGCGCATTTTGGTGTCTTTTAGCCGCACAAATGGCGCGAATCATTAAAATTGCCGCGATTTCCGCCCCGGTAATTGTTGCATGGACAGATTTCTTGAGGCAGATTGTAGATGCGAGGAAGGGTGCGCCCCGTTTGTCGGTGTGGCCTTCTTTACGCCAGAGCGCAAATAGAGAGGCGCTTGGAGCGAGAGAGTCGGTCGAGAGTGAGAGAGAGCCATGTCGGGTTTCTGGAGAGAGACCCCGTTTGTTTGGCCTCTTTTGCTCGAGGGCAGTATGGCAACGTCTCGCTTGTCTCGTCGATTCCGTCGGGTTTCACGTAAAACTTTGCTTACGTTGGCTGCTGTGGCGGCTGCGGCATCGTATGCTTCCATAGTTTCGCAGGTAGATGCGGCTGTCATCTACTGGGACACCAATACCACGACTGCTGGGGCAGGTTCCACCCCGACAGGCACTTGGGACTCCAGTGTCTCATCCGTCTGGCAAACGGCCGGAGATGCGGGCGCTGCAGCAGGCACCAACGCGACCACCACACGCACCACGCTCGGTACTGATGACATCTACTTCGTCGCCGGCCCCTCCGCTTCCAGCGGCAACAACGCCACCATCATCACCGTCGATGGCACGCAGTTGGCGAACAGTCTTAACTTCCAGGCCAGCGGTGCCATGACGCTCTCCGGCGGCACCATCAATCTCTACTCCGGCAACATCACATCGACGCAGTTTGCCTACGGTTCAACCGCAAACGGCACCCACGTCGTCAGCTCTGCCATCAGCTTGGGCGATGCAAGCGTCGGCAGCGGCACCTTTACCGCGACGTTCAGTAACGCCAGCTCCAACGCTCTGCGCATCGGCGGCACAATCACCAAGGCCAATGCGGGCACGACCTGGAATCTGCTGGTCACCGGTGGCACCACGACCGACTTCTTCAACGCTGAAACCACCACTCAGCCCTTCTCGGCCGTCACTGTGGACAATGGTTCAACGCTGCGTGTCACGGGTGCATTGGGCACGGTCAGCTATGCATTCTCCGGCGGCGCAACCATTACCCTCGACAACAACGGGCGATTCGAGATTGGCACCAGTGCCAGTGGCCAGCCCTTGACAGTCACCAATAATTTCATCATCGGCTCCGGCGGCGGGCGCATCGCGACTTATCGCCCCGGCAATCCCAACGAGCGATTTGTCTTCTCGGGGCAGACGACGCTCGGCGGCGACCTGCTCATCCGTGTGTTCGGGGGCAACACCACCAGCCAATGGACCGGCGGGTTCAACGTCACCGGTGGCGATCGCGCCATCTCCGTCATTCGTGGAACAAGCAACGCCAGCCTCGATACCATGAGTGGCGCTCTCACCCAGGATGTTGGCGGCCGAAAGTTGACGCTCTCGCACGGCTTCCCCAATGGCGTCTCCAACACCGGCGTTATCTCGATTTCTAACACCGGCAACACCATCAGCCATATCGTGATTGCCGAGGCTGGCTCGCCCTCCATCGGTGCCGTCCCCTTCCGCTTCACCACGTTTGGCGCGATGCCCGACTCGTCGTTGAAAATCAGCGCCAACACCTTTGCCGGCATTAGCTTCACCAACGCGACCGATTTCGCAAACGCCCTGGCACTGATCACTTCGGATTCGACGGGCACGCTTGGCATTGACGCCACGATGAGCAACAACATCAACCTGAGCGCCGGAGGCATCAACCGCGATCTGCGGATCGGTGCCAGCGCCGCCTCGACCTATACGGGCACGCTCACTCCCTTTGACACAACCTACCGAATCGGTGGCGGCGGCGCTACGTTGACTTTCACGAACGCCAACGCCTTCACCGGTGGCCGCAGCGTGGAGATCCTCCCCGGCATGCTCGCGCCAGGCACCGTCGCCATCAACAACAACAATGATTACAACGGTAACACCGTCCTCAATATCAACGCGGTGAATCGCTGGACGCCCGGCAGTGCCAACTACCTGCAGAGCACCGTCAACGGTGCTGCTCAAACGCCCTTCGGCACGGGCACGCTGGACATCGACCGCGGTGCGGTGCGGCTCGCCCCCAGTTCGAATACTGCCACCGCCACATCGATCACCCAGGCGGTTTCGTTCGGTGAATCCGGCCACGCTGAAATTCAACTTATCAAAAATTCTAACGCCGGTGCTTCTCTCCAGTTCACCGCATCCAGCCTGACCCGCCAAAACAACGGCGGGCTGTTTGTCTTCTGGCAGAACGGCACGCTGGGCACTTCTGGCGCCAACCCCCGGTTCCTCATCACAGGGCAATCCGCTACGTCCATGATCGACCCCTACATCATCGGCAGCCAGTCGTCTAACAACCGCATGCCCGCTTTCCTCTCCTATGATGCGACCAACGGCCTGGCGGTGGCGACGGCCATCAACACCGGAACGGGCAATTACAACGTTGGTTCCCTGCTGGCTAACGATGGCACCGAGATCGTCAATATCGGCACGACGGCTAACACCAGCAGCACCGCGACGCTTGACGCCAATATGGATGTCCGCGCATTGGCTGTTCGTCAGTCGGATGTCAATACCAGCGGCACTTTTAACACCATCACCATTCGCAGCGGCGGCCTCATCACCACCTCCCATACCAGTCGCACGATCAACGCGAATCTCATCTTCGGCACCTCGGGCAATCCCACCGAGGCCGTCATCTGGGCGATGCAGGGCGAAAACTACAACACCAGCAGTCGAACGCTGATCGCTGGCAACATCACGGCCACTGACCTGACCAAGTTGGGCATGCTGGTCAAGCACAACGATGGGGGCTCAGGCCGAACGCTGCTGGAACTTGCTGGTTCAGCCAACAACATCTCGGGCACCATCCGCGTGTCAGAAGGCGGCCTGCGCATCAGCAACGCTGGTGCGGTCGGTGATCACAACGTGGTTTTCCTTACCGAGTACGCTGAAGTCTATTTTGACGTGAATGAAACCATTCGCGGCCTCACCGGTGCTGGTCGCGGCAGCAGTCTGAATATCGGCAACAACGCCACGCGTTCGGTCACCATCAACACCGCCGGCAACTCCTACGCATCCGGTATCAATATTGAGGACCTCAACACCTCGTTGGGCCAGCGCCTTGGCCTGACCAAGACCGGCCTGGGTACGCAGCAACTCTCCGCCTTCAACACCTACACCGGCACCACCAACATTACTGGCGGCACCTTGCATCTCAGCGGCGCAGGTGCCATCAACAACACCGCTGGCATCACGATCAACGGCAGCTCGGCCAAACTGCTCACCACCAGCTCCACCGCCGTCAGCGCTCCGATCACGATCACACAGGGCGCCATCGGCGGTACCGGTACCGTCAGTTCCGCAGTAACGATCGGCGCTAACGCGGCGATCGCCCCCGGCACCAGCCCCGGCACCCAGGCGTATGCAAACCTCACCTTTGCCACCAGCGGTTCCTATGAGTTCGAAATCAACAATGCCACCGGCACGGCCGGCGCAGCATCGGGCTGGGATCTGATCAACATCACGGCCGGCGGCTCGTTCACGATCTCCGCCACCAGCGGCAATCCCTTCACCGTCAAACTCACCGGCCTTACCGCCGGCAACGTCAGCGGCATTGTGCCCAATTTCAACAACGCCAATAACTACTCCTGGCTCATCCTCGACCACGTCGCTTCAATCACCGGATTCGCTGCCAACAAGTTCACTGTGGATGCCTCGCTGTTCACGAATAACAATTCGATCGGCGCGGGAACTTTCGCCGTCGAGCAGGGATCCGGCGCCAACGATGACAAACTCTACCTCACGTTCACCGCCGGCGGCGCTGTGGCGGACTTCAAGTTCAACAGTCCCAACAATGCCCTGACCCTCAACGTCCTGCGTGGCGCTGGCACGGCAACGGGCGCCAACATCGTGACCACCAATGCTGGTAGTGCATCCGACACCCCGATCGTCTCCGACGGCGGCAGCGGCGACATCAACGCCTCCTACAGCGGCGGCACAGTGGCTCCCACTAACACCGCCAATGTCTTCGTCAATGTCACCAACACCGGAACCTTCACGGGCCTCACACCGCAGTCGGCCACCGTGACCGTCACCCCCAGCGGCGGCACCAACACCTCGGCTATCACCGTCAACGTCGGCGAAGCCACGACCGGCACGGGCAACACCTTCGGTGGCACACTGATCGCCGTCACCGACGCCTCATCCGCCTTCAACTACGCCAGCCGCACGACCAATGATGATGGTGCCGGCGGTCGTCTGGGCAACGTGGCCGAGATGGTCGGCACCAACGATGCCGATACCGAGACAGTAGGCATGGCTTGGCGTACGCGTAAGGCCAACGAGATTCCGGGTTCAGGCACGGCCCCGCTGTACAGCGACGTGGTGCAGATTACCGGCGTGGATGTGGCGTACCTGCTGAAGATTTACTACAACCCCGCCGACTTGGGCGCCGCGCCCGAGAGCGCTCTGTTTGCAGGCATCGAGTTGGGCGATGGCATCTGGGGTGGCGCCGGCAACGAAGGCTTGTATGCCAAGCAGTACAACACCAGCTGGGACCAGGGCGCGTTGGGCTTGGGAGACGACATTGGTCGCTGGGGCATCGACACGGCGAACGACTACGTCTGGGTAGTGCTCAACAGCGGCGGGACCTTTGCCGTGATCCCCGAACCGACCAGCCTCGCCCTCCTCAGTCTGGGCGCGGTGGGCCTACTGGCCCGTCGTCGTCGCAAATAAGTGTTGAAGAGTCTGCGGCCGGCGAACCCTTTTGCCGGCCGCTGATGAAAAGAGGGAGCGGCCTCGGCGCGAGAGCGTCGGGGCCTTTCTTTTTTAGCCTACTGCTTGTGGATCGACGCACGTGGACACCCGGCGCTTCCCGCGCACGAAGGTATCGCATATCTCCTCTGGGTCTGGCAGGTCGCTTAGCGTTAAAGCAGACGCGCCTTTGCCTATTTTAACTCGTGCGTTCGTCTGGTTGAGTCTTTGGCGCAATAGATTTCTTGTGCGATCGTGTTTTGTCGCAAAGCGATAGCTTCTCTTCCGTTTTTAACGAAAATTCTCTTTGCAGAGATGTATTCTTGAGGAAAACTAACGGAGTCAGGGAAGGTGCGCTCAGCGGAGTGTGCCCACGCCCCTGACCCGGCATGCACAACGCGCGGCCGGCGAGGTGAGAGAGCCGGAAAATCGAGTGAGAGAGAGCCAAGTCCGGGTTTCTGGAGAGAGACCCTGTTTTTCGGCATCTTTCGCTCGAGGGAAGTATGACAACGGCTCGTTTGTCTCGTCGGTTTGGTCGAATCTCCCGCAAGACACTGCTCATGACAGCCGTCGCTTCGGCCGCAGCCGCGCTCGGTTCGGCACCGGTCAAGGCCGCCACCATTTATTGGGATGGCGGCGCCAACAACACGTGGAACACTTCGGCAAACTGGTCGCTCTTGAGCACCGCCGGCAGTAACGCAGACACCCAAGCCCTCGCGTCTGGCGACGACGTCGTGTTTGCCCGCGCTGGCAGCATCAACCGCAACACGATTCTCGATTCGGCCTTTTCGATTAATAGTCTTACGTTCAGCGGCAGCGGCACGCCGGTGGACCTTGGCACGTATGCCGGTGTCACGCAGACCTTGACGATCGGTACGGGTGGCCTGACGGTGAACGCGGGCTCCGGACAGGTTGCGTTGCTGGCAGGTGTGAATTTTGCATTGAGCGGCAGCCAGAGCACCTGGGCGAACAACTCCACCAATACGCTGGTCGTGCGCGGGGCAGTCGCGGCAGGAACTACAAACTTCATCGTCACAGGCACCGGCAACATCCTCTTGAGCGGGGGGCTCACAAGCACAAGTGGCACGCTTTCCAAGTTGGGATCGGGCACACTGACCTTGAGCGGCGCTGGCAGCCTCGGTGGTGCCACGACGATCGGTGGCGGCACACTCGCCCTCGACTATACCGCCGACACCTCCGCCAAACTCGCGTCCGGCGCGTCCCTCACGATGAACGGCGGCACCGTTACCTTCAACGGCAACGCTTCAAGCGTGGTCAACGAAGCGGTAAATGGCCTGGTCGTCAATTCGGGTGCCAATCAGATTACCGTCACCAGCAATGGTCAGAACACCAACCTGGCGCTCGGCGCGATCTCCCGCACGGCGAGCTCGGGTGCCACGGTGAACTTCACACTGCCGGTGCTGGGCAACATCACCACCTCCTCCTCGAACACCAATGACATTGTGGCCCCGTGGGCAACGGTGGGTGGCAACAGTTATGCGACCGTGAGCAGCGGGAATATTGTTGCGTACACGGGCGCGACCGCGGCGACAGCGAATCTCGCGAATGTCACCAGTGCCACGACCAATTACAGCTACGGCGCGGCAGTGACCTTGGGCGGAGCGCGTACGGCCTATACGCTGCAATATACCGGTGGCAGCACGACGACCGCGATTGGGGCCAACACCCTGACGCTCAATGGCTTGCTGAACTCGGGCTCCGGTACCCTTACCATCACGACATCAGGCACTGGTAACTTGGCGATTGGCGCCACCGGCGAATTGGTCATTGGCGGTCCGCAGGCCGTGACGGTCAGCGGAAGACTCAGCGGTACGGGTGATCTGGTCAAGTTTGGTTCGGGCACGCTTACGCTTTCCAGCACCAGTAACAACTTCGGCGGCGTTGGAGCGTCCATCTTCATCAACGGCGGCACGCTGTCTTTTGGCAACAACTTGCACCTCGGAAGCACAAGCAATACTGTTGTGCTCCGTGGGGGTACGCTCGCCTACATCACCACCGGCACCAGTAGCATCAATCGGGCAATTGATATTGGCTCAGCTCCGGGCAGCGCGATCTCGCAAAGCCAAGGCTCCGGAGCCACCGAGACCACGTACAGTGGGCTGTTTACCGGAAATAACGACTTCACGTTCACGACGCCGGGCAATAACAAATACATTGTCTTGTCGAACACTTCGAACTCGTTCGGTGGATCCGATAAAGCGCTGAACTTGAATGGCGACTCCATGCTGACGGTAAGCAGTGCCGCGCAGCTTGGCAACTTTGGCACGATTAATCTTAACGGAATGGGCTTAGGGGCGCGCAGCGGCAGCGGGATCACTCTTGTCCAGAACATTCGCGGGTCAGGCAATATCGTCGCCGACTCGGGAACTTCTACAACGCTCACCCTCGATGGCGCTATTACCTCGACCGGCACACTCACCTTTAATACGAGCAGTCTTAACAATCAGGCGCAACCTAATACCGCAGTCGGGGGGGCCAACTCTCTGGTCATTCTCAACGGCGATTTATCGGGTTTCACAAGTGGCTTGACGGTCAGTAATGGGACGGTACGCGTTGGCTCCAGTGCCACGCTGCCCAGCAGCGGCCTGGGCCTGCTCACGCTTGCCAATGTAGCCGGTGCGAAGTTCGACATGAACAACCGTGACATCACCGTTAAAGGCATTGCCACAGGCGGCGCTTCGGGTGGAAACATCGAGGGCAATGCGAGCGGCTCAGCCAAGACCCTCACCACCGACACCACCGGCACGGATCGTACCTATGGCGGCGTCATCAGCGATGGCGGGGCGGTCGCTCTCAACCTCACCAAGATCGGAACCAACAGCCAAATCCTCATTGGCACCAGCACCTATACGGGTGCCACGACCATCAATGGCGGCACGCTGCAACTCGCCTCCGCCACTGGCAAGATCACCGGTACGACAGCCATTACCGTCCGCGGCGGCGGCACGCTCGTCAATGGCAGTACCGCCACCAACAGCAATGGCGGCATTTCCAACCGTATCAACTCCTCTGCCACCTTGACTCTTGGCGGGGCTAACTTCGGCGGCGGTACCTTCACGATGGGCACGTTCATTAGCGAGACTAGCAGCACACACACGCAGTCCCTAGGCTCGCTCACAATCGATCCGGGCGCCAGTACCCTTAACTCCAATGGCACCAGCAGCGGCGCAAGTTCCTCCACGATCACTTTCACCAACACCACCGGTCAACTTGTGCGCAATAGCGGCGGCGTTGTGAACTCCGTGCCGGCGACAAATTTCACCATCAGCTTCGCCGCCGCACCGAGCCTTACGAACGGTATCCTGCCCTATTGGACTGTGGACCTAAACGGCAGTTCGAGCACACCGGGCAATTGGGCGACGCTTAACACCAGTAATGCGATCACCGCCTACAGTGGCTATGTAACACAGACGAATCTCACGTACGACGAATCGGCTTGGGGCAGCACCGTCAACCTCAACCTGGATGTGTCGAGTGGCAGCGCGAGTAAGACACTCGGCGGCGACCGCACACTCAATTCGCTCCGTACAGCTGGTGCTGGCGCATCGGTTACGCTGAATCTCGGTGGGAACAAGTTCACCATCGAAAGCGGTGGCTTGCTATTGGGCAACGGTGGCACCAACGTCACACTCAACAACGGTACGCTAGCCACGGCGACCGAGTTTATTGTTTATCAGCCCATCGTCGGGAACACCGCCACCATCAATGCAACAATCAACGATGGCGGGGTTTCGCCCGGGGCTGTGAAATTTACAAAGTCGGGCGGAGGTCCGCTGATCCTCGGTAGCACCAGCAACCTGATCAGCGACATTTACGTCAATGCCGGCGCCCTCACCAGCGCCGCAAACGGTGCCTTGGGTGGCACCACCGGCACGCTTTACATTTACGGCGGAGCGCGGCTGAACGTACAGACAGCAGCGCAGGATATCAAAGATATCGTTGTGGGTACCGGTAACGCTTCGATCGTTGGTCTGACCGCGCTCAATTTCAGTGTCAATAACATCACCCTCAATGACGGCGCGGTGCTACAGTTTGGACCCAATAGTAACAGCACTGGAGTAGGCAACTTCAACTTCAACGGCACGGTTTCGGGCACCGGCGCTTTGAAATTTGGTGGAGCCACCGGCAGCGGCATACAGGCGACCTACAACCTGTTGAATGCCAACACCTATTCAGGTGGCACACTGTTGGGCCGATCTGGCTCGGGTGGTGGTTATGCGATTGCTGTAGGCAATAACAACGCGTTCGGCACCGGGGCGATTTCCACCGACACGACCACCACTGGCATCAATCTCGTTGAACTTCGCGCATCAACTGCCGGTATCGCTCTGGCCAACAACATCAATTGGGGCAACGCCACCGCCCTTAATCTCGGTGGTTCCAATAACTTGGCCTTTACGGGCAAACTCACCATCTCCAATGACATGGCGATCAATGTTGCCGGCGCGGGCGTTCATACCTTTACCGGCGAAATCGCCCAATCCGGTGGCACACGCGCGCTAGTCAAGACGGGCGTGGGGTCGCTTGAACTCGCTGGTCCCAGCACCTACACCGGCGCCACCACCATCCGCAATGGCAACCTCCTGATCGCAGGCAACGCCCCCGTCAGCGCCGTCGGCGCACTGGGCAACGCCGCCTCCGCCGTCGTCCTCTCCGATACCTCCTCCGCCCTCACCGACAACATCGGCCTGCTCACCAGCGCTGCTATCACCATCGACCGCAACATCACCGTGAATGCCAACAATACCGGCGGCGGCCTCACCACCATCGGTGGCAACGCCGCGGTCACCTCCGCGTTCACGGGCGGCATTGCCCTCAATCGCAGCCTCCAACTCAGCCAGGTCGCCAGCGGCCGCACCAACATCAGCGGCATCATCTCCGACGCCTCGGGCACCAATGCCGTCACGAAGGCCGGCCTGGGCACCGTCAACCTCACCGCCGCCAACACCTACGGCGGCGGCACGCAGGTCAACGCCGGCACCCTCCTCGTCAACAACACCACCGGCTCCGGCACTGGTACCGGCACGGTCAATGTGACCACCGGCACCCTCGGCGGCGTCGGCATCATCTCCGGTGCCGTCACCGTGGCCAGCGGCGGCACCATCGCCCCCGGCAACTCCATCGGCACACTCACCATCAACAACGCCCTGGTCCTCAGTGGCATCAGCGATTTCGAAATCAACGCCAGCACGATGACCAATGACAGCATCAACGGTATCACGGCACTGACCTACGGCGGCACCCTCAAGATCACCAATCTTGCCGGTACCTTGGCCAGTGGTCAGTCCTGGGACCTCTTCAACGGCACCTATGGATCACCCACGGGCACGTGGGCCAACGCGGCCTTCATCGGCACCAACGGCGCCAGCGATGCCGACATCCCCGACCTCGGCACCGGCTTGATCTGGAACTTCAACTACACCACCGGCGTCCTCAGCATCGATGCACTCACCACCCGTTACGCCTCCATCTCCTCTTCGGCCGCCCAACTCCGCCGCGATGACTCGCCCGATACCAGCACCAATGACGACGCCCAGGGCAGTGGCACGCAGCGTGTGCTCACGGGCATTGAGGTTGATGGTCTGAACACCGATGCGACGACGGCCGCGAGCGGCTCGGTGCTGATCAGTCCGGCCACGGGCGCGGGACGCACGTACATTGCCATGTGGCTCACCGGTACGACGGGCGCGATCGACACGTTGGTTGCGGAACTCGATGATGACACCGCCTATCTGATCCGCGACATTGACTCGGGTGAAACCGGCGGCTTGACCCTCGCCGAGTGGAACTACGTCCAGGCCGCCTATGCCGGCAACCCGCAGGGCGCCTTCAACGTTCTGCTCGCCTTCGACAACATCACCAATCCCTTCTTCAACTGGAACTTCACCGGCGCGGGCATCGGTGTCGATGCCGTCGCCGTCATCCCCGAACCCACCAGCCTCGCCCTCCTCGGTCTGGGCGCAGTGGGTCTGCTGGCCCGTCGTCGTCGCAAATAAGTCTTGAAGAGTCTGCGGCCGGTGAACCCTTTTGCCGGCTGCTGATGAAAAGAGGGAGCGGCCTCGGCGCGATGAGCGTCGGGGCCTTTCTCTTTTTGCCCGCCACTTACACGGCACGGGAACGCGGCACGTTCTGCGCATGCCGAAACTGCCGCCGAAATGCCGCCGGCGTGTGCCCCGTCGCCATGCGAAACACCCGCCCAAAGTTCTGCATATGCGCAAAGCCGCACTGCTCCGCGATGTCCGGCAACTTAAAGTCGCTCTGCGTCAGCAGCGTGCGCGCCCGCTCAATCCGCACCCGCAGAATCTCGTCATACGGCGACCGGTTGAACAACGCCTTGAACCGCCGCTCCAACTTCCGCCGGTCAATCGCAAACTTCTGCAGCAGATCCATCACCGTCAGCCCGCTGCACGCCTTCTCGCGTATGTGCTTCACGATCGCTGCCATTTCCGGATCGTCGATCGCCAGGATGTCCGTCGATTGGCGCGTGATCACTTCCACCGGCGGAACCAAAATCGGCTCCGCTGGCGGCGCTTCCCCCTGCAGCATTTTGTGTAGCAGCTGCGCCGCCTCAAACCCCAGCCGCTCGCCGGGCAACGTGATCGTGGACATCGGCACATCGGCCGCAAGGGAGATCAAATCGTCGTTGCCGATTGTCAGCAGCGCGACCTGTTCCGGCACGGCGATGCCAAGGTCGAGACACTTACCAACGGCCGTCCAGCCAAGAAACTCTTCCGTTGCGAGCACGGCCAGCGGTTTGGGCGATGCCTGCAGCAGCTCGTTGAGACCCTCCCATGTATAGGCGTCCTGTAGGCGCGGACTGCCCGCCCGATATTCCAGGCACATCAGCCCAAGCGCCTCGAGCCGCTTCACAAAAGCCTCGTGACGCAACATGGAGGCCGTACGGTGGTGCGAGATCACGGCATAGTTGGTGTAGCCGCGCGCCAGAAAATAGTCCACCGCCTGGTTTGCGGCGGCAACATTGTCCACCTGGATCGCGCCGCAACCCCTGCACATGGGCGCAGTGGCCACGTTGACGAGAGGAATGCCGCGGTCAACATAGCTCTGCATGACGGCCGGGTCGTAGATCGAGGCGATAACACCCAGCGGCCCATTCTCTTTGGAACGGATGAGTTGCGAGGGCGTCGGGTCGGCCAGGATCACCCATGGCCCATGCAGTTGGCTGTAGCGCAGGATGCCGCGAAAGGCATCGCGGAAGAGGTCGCGGGTCATATCCAATGAGACGGCAGCACGGATGCCCGTGAGACGGCGCTGTTGGATGTCGCGAGGGGTGCTGGCCATGGCTTTGATTACCGGAACTGACGTATTTTATTCTAATTTTGCCGTGTATGCGGCTTGTTTGCAAGTTTTCATAAGTCACAATGGATATGGAGTTGGCGCGCGAGGCGCGCCATGAGGTCAGAGAGAGAACCGCCAACGGCATCGGAGAGGTGCCGACTTGGGGCGCGTTGTATTGGTTCTTTCTCTGGAGTGGTTCATGAAGCGGCAACTTATTCTGACAGCAGCAGCGCTGGCGGCGGGTTTCTTGGGGCAACAGGCTCACGCGGCGATTCTATACTCGCAGTATTTCGATTCGCCCACACCTGCTAGCGGCGATGGCAGTCCGCTCTCCAACTACGGTTGGACCGCTCACAGAAGCGATGACGGCGAAAGACTAGGCGGGGGAACTTGGGCCAACCTGTCAACCAGCAACTACCAGAACCGTGTGGTTCAAGACGGCGCGGCACCCACACCCAGTGGCCGCGTCTTCCAGTTTCACAACGGCGCCATCAACTACGTCAACTGGACAACCAACAGCGGCGCCATCAACTACAATACCGCCAGCTATACCAACCTCAGTATCACTTGGGCCGATCGCAACAGTGCCACGGCCGCCAGCGGTGCTGGTACACGCGCCGTGGTTCGCATCTTCGATGGTGTGAACTCTACCTGGTATGCATCCACGCTCGTCAGCTCGCCCGACGGCACCACATGGACCAACCAGACTGCACTGTTATCCGCTTCGATCTGGCAGGCATTTACCTTCACCGGCACCGAATCAACCGATGCCGCCGCTGGCTTCTCCGTCGCCAACGGCACTACGGCCTTGCCGACCGGCACAATCACTGCCGTTGGTCTGTACTCACAGTTCACTGCCAATGCCAGCCTCCGTTTCGACTCCTTCGCACTCAACGGCGACCTGTCCATCACCCCGCCCACCATCTCGCTCACCAACACCATCCCCGGCGGCTATACCAACGTCGCGGATGATACCAATGCCAACGACAATGTCGGCGGTGGTTCGCCCGGGCATGTCTCCATCGTCACCCCCAGCGGCACGCCCACCGAGATCGACGGCCTCACCAGCAACGTCTCCAAAGGCTCCGCCCAGATCGGCACCACCGGCAGCGTCTTCACCGTCAACGACGCTTACTACGCCATGCTCTGGATCGAAAACGGCGTCAGCAACACCGCCCTCATCAACGCCCTCGTCACCGACCTTGAAACCACCGGCGACACCGGCTCGATCTACGACATCCGCAGCGCTTCCACCGGCGACCTCGATGCCGACATGCTCGCCCGCTGGACGCAGTACCAAGCCCTCTACGGCGCGTTCGACATCCTCGTCCGCTTCAACAGCTTCGCCCCCGATGCCGACGGCTCCTTCCTCAATTGGGACTTCGGCACCGGCAACAGCTACAGCGGCCTCAAGGTCGACCAGGTCGCCGTCATCCCCGAACCCGCCAGCCTCGCCCTTCTCGGCCTCGGCGCGGTCGGTCTGCTGGCCAGTCGCCGCCGCAAGTAATCACATTGGCTACCCGTAGCGGGCCCGGCACGATGGAACTGTGCCGGGCCCGCTGCATTCTTTATGCAACAAGGTGATACGCCATGAAGCCGCGTGGATTCACGCTCATTGAGCTGCTCGTTGTCGTCGTGATCATCGCCCTGCTGATCGCGGTGTTGTTGCCCGCGCTCAGCTCCGCCCGCGAGCGCTCCCGCCGCACTGTCTGCCAGGCCAACCTCCGCGGCATTCACACCAACCTCGTGCTCTATGCCGAGGAAAACGACAACTTCACCCTCCTGGGCTATTGGGGCACGCGGCAACAGAGCTACTCGATGTACTCCACCGGCGGCGGCGCCTCCACCGTCTATGAGGAAAACCGCCTGCATCTCTGGGGCCGCATGGTGAAGGACGGCTACGCCCGCAACCCCCGTTTCTATTGGTGCCCCAGCACGCGTTTTCCAATTTACCAGATCAACACCCCGCAGAATCCCTGGCCCCCGGGCTCCGATCCCACCAAGCTCACCCGCGCCAGTTACAGCGCCCGGCCGATCGATTTGAACTGGGCCGGCGGCGGCTCCGGCACGTTCCCCTTGCCCTTGCCGAAGTTGCGTGACTATCAGTTTCAGGCGATTGCCGTGGACACGGTAAGCTCGACGGCCCGTCTCGACGAAACGCACCAGAAGGGCGTGAATGCGTTGTACGGCGACGGCCAGGTGAGTTGGGTCGAGCGTTCCGTCATCAACGCCAACCTCCCCGTCGGCGACCCCGCCTTTTCCACTTCCTTCAACAACAACCTCCTGAACCCCGGCGCCCAAACCGGCGTCTTCTACGACCTCGACCGCGCGAAGTGATGGGGGGGGGCGCGAATTCAGAGTTCAGAGTTCAGAATTCAGAGTTTGCGGCGGGGCGGGGTGCGCTTGGTGGCGTGGTGGGGGAATTGGCGGGCCTGTGGTTCTCGACCCGCGTTTTTGGGGGTAGAAATCGGGGGTAATGCTGATTTTGGCTTGGTGGGCTTGGAGTTGTTTGGGGCGGGGTGTCGATTTTGGCGTGGGTGGTGGCGTGGTGCTTTTGCCGAGTGCTGAGGACTGAGTGGTGAGTGCTGAGTGGAAATGTGTGGATTGGCGAAGGTTTTTGCGGGGCGAACGCGTAGGGGAGTATCGGGGTGTCGGGGTATCGGAGTGATCGCCCATGCGCGCAGAACGTGTCAAGAGAAAAATGGAAAAGATGTTTGGATTTTTATAAAGTGAGAGGTGGGGCGGGGTTGTGGGGAATTGGAGGGGGGCGTGGCGGGTGGAAACTTTGCGTAATGGCGCAGGGTTTTTGCGGTTACCCAAGGGATCAGACGGGCCACCGAGACGCCGAGACACAGAGCGAGCACAGAGGGTGGGTGGGCGTGGAGGAGACGGGCGTTTCTATCGACAGATGACGCAGATGACACAGATTTTGGGGGTGGAGGGGGTGATAGAGGCACAAAACTTGTACATATGTAGATACTGCCATTAAAAATGGACATCCAAGTGTTGCGATCCAAATGTTGATTGGGGATGGGGATGGGAGTCGGGGTGGTGGCGATGGGGAGGGGTTGGGGTGGTCGGCGAGCGTCGGGGGTTGTACGCCGGTCGTTGCGGCCGCCGCTACACGGGGGGCGGGGCCAGATACTGCCATCCAAATGTTATTGGGGTGGTCAGCGAGCGTAAGGAGGCGTACGCCGGTCGCGTTGCGACCGCCGCTACACGGGAGGGCGGGTGCAGTGGTGATGCGGAATTGGCCAGCGTGAAAAAGTGTTAGGAGGTCGGGCTCTTGTCGAGTGGCCTGCTTACTGGGCATTGTTCTGCATGCTAAATCTCGCGATCGACCGCAAATAAATCTCACCCCGCCAAGCGTTTGTCGGCATCACTGCCAACCCGTCTCATGCGGCCACAAAAAGCGATAAATTAGTCTCTTTTTCCTATGGCTTTCGCCCTGTGAACCTTACAATGGCGTGGGTTTTTAAAGAGGCTTCAATAATGGCAGTTCAAAAAACGCGGGCAGCGTGCGTGGCAATGTTGGCGACACTGATGCTGACATGGGACGTCGCGTCCGCACACGCCGAGATCCTCACCTTTTTCGATGCCTCACAGGGCAGCTCGGTCACCGTCGCAACGACCAGCGACACCATGATCAGCCAAGGCTACGAGTTCACCTACACCCGCGATTACCTGTTCACGGGAAACACCGGCCAGATCATCGGTCGGCCGGTGAGCGTGACATGGCCAACGGGTCTCCATGCGCAATACGTCACAGCCGGTCCCAACCCAGAAAAGGCGTCAGTGACGATCCGCCGCGTCGATGGTGACGTGTTTAGCATCCGTGCCTTCACCGCACAGTTGCTGGCCAACCCCGGCGCTGGCCGCGCATTCGAGGTAGTGCCCAAACTTGACGGCGAAGAACCTCTCGACGATCCAATCCAGTTCGACTGCTCCAGCGGAATTACCTTCACCTACAGCGACACCCCAAACTACCTCGGCCAAACGACCGACCCGCTGACTGGCTATGACTTCTACAAGATCAACCTAACCCTCGACTATGCGCTGTTGGCGATCACGGTGGAAGGCTCGCCGACTGTTCCCGAACCGACCACGCTCCCGCTCCTTGCCCTCGCCGCGTTGCCACTCGTCCGCCGCCCAAGCCGCACAAAACGATAAATGCCACAGAAAACTAGCCCGTCCCCGCTTAACTCCACCAAAACTTGTAGATATGTAGATACGTCCATTAAAAATGGACATCGGAATGTTGCTGGCTAGATGTTGGTTGGGGTTGGGGGTGGCGATGGCGATGGGCGTGGGGATCGGGGTGAGGGTTGGGGCGATGGGGAGGGGTGGGGGTGGTCGGCGAGCGTTGGGGGAAATACGCCGGTCGCGTTGCGACTGCCGCTACACGTGGGGGCGGGCGCAGTGGTGATGCGGAATTGGCCAGCGTGAAAAAGTGTTAGGAGGTCGGGCTCTTGTCGAGCGGCTTGCTTACTGGGCATTGTTCTGCCGCGAACTGCGCGGCAGAACAATGGCACCCGGCACGGATCAATTAAGTTGAGTCTCGAAGTGACGGTAGCATCATTGAACGAAACAGGTCCCAGACCTCGGGGAATTTCGATAACGACAAATCGGCCAAATCCTGAAACGTCAATGCGAAGACACGTGGGTGCTGAACTTGGATACGGCAAGGGGCCAGGTAGACCAAGTGGAGGGGACGATCTGGTGGAAATCGCGCCACGCGGGAACGCAACTCCGCATACTTTGCCCTGTCGTTCGACGCCGTCGCAATAGTGTCCAGGTCAGAAATCAGTTTTGGCATGCCCGATTCGATGGCAGATAGATAGGCGTCCAACTGCTCCTCGCGGCATGAGTCGCTGTCGGTCTTCAACTCGAATAATACCCATGCCTCCGCTGGCCCCGCGCCGTCTGCATGGCGAAACAACAGGTGGTCGGCATTCGTGCTCTGATTGTTGGCAGCTTTTTTCAGTGGAAACTCGGGCACGATGAGCTCTGTTCGCCAGCCCTTCAGCTCCGTAAGGATGTCAGGTAAGAACAAAGAAACCATTGCATCCACCCGACGTTCAAATTGATACTTTGGAAGCCGCTTGTTGGATGCGAGCGTTTCGAACAGGTGAATCAGGAAGCCTGCGTAGGGGTCTTGCCGCAATGCAGCGCTATACGTCGGTTGTGCAACTACCTTGGGCGGGCTTGCGGCCGGGGCGCGGTAGGTTCCATTGAATACGTCCTTGGCGATGGCCTCGGCGTCCATTTCCGGCACACCATGACCCTTGGGTGGTCGCCCTTTCAGATGCGTCATCAACGTATACCAATTGGCCGCCGTCGTTGAGCAGTTTGGAATTGGACACTTCTCCATGGCGTCTACCTCGGTTCTCGAACTCGCGTGATTTGGCGTGGGCGTGCCGGGATACTCACGCTCGGGCCACCTCGTTGACGCGGCAGAACGAGGTTGAGGGTATAGGAGCTAGTTTAAGGCGCGTGGTCAATCCACGCGGATTACTTTTAGGCCTTGCTCGGTGAAGTTGGGGAGGGTGAAGGGGCGGCCCTTGATCCGTTCGGGGATTTCGAGTTGGTCGAAGGTCAGCGTGATGCGAGCCTTGCGGGCGGGGTAGGTGATTGTGATGCGGTGGGCGAGGATGGGGCCGGTGGGCTTGTCGTCGATGCGTGCGGGACGATGGTCGGCGTGATCGGCCTGGGCAAGGAGGGTGCCGTCGGGGTTGTGCAACTTGATGGTGTCGATGTTGCCGGTGCGGCGGTTGATGGTGATGGTGCGGACGATGGTGGGGCCGGGCAATAAGCTGCTCATAGTCGTGTAGCCTTCGAGTGCTTCGCGTTCGGACCAGAGCTCAAGGAGATCGGTGGTGCCGCGGGCGTCGTCGTGCAGGATGAGCCAGGATGTGCCCTTGGGGTTGGGTGTTGGGCCGATGTTGAGCAGTTGGGGCAGGGCTTCGGGTTGGAAGGGTTGGCTATCGGCGCGCGTGGGGGCGGCGGACATGCGTTGTTTTTCAAGCGAGCGGGTTTTGCCGGTGTAGGTGGTATTGGTGTCGAGGCGGATGGCGAGCCACCAGTCTTCGGGGTTGAGGCCGGCGGAGAAGACTTCGTTGCCGGCGAACATGCCGAAGAGGGCGATGTTGGGAACCTGGTGCGGGTCGTTGTTGGCAGCGCGGAAGATGAGGTCGGTTTCTTCGCGTTTAGCGCCGGTGTCGGTTTGATAGTTGAGGACGATTTTGCCGCGGCCGGAGAGGCGCGGGGATTTGGCGGCGTTGTCGGCCAGGCGAGAAAGTTGATCGGCCAGGCTGATCGGCGGCGGGAGGGGCGTGTCGGGTTTTTTGTCGACATGGCAGCAGGCCCCGAGGGTGAGGCTGAGCAGGAGGAGTCCGAGGGTTCGCATGGTCATGTGGGTTTCTCGCTTTCGTCCGTCGATCATCTTAGAACCACCAAGTTCACCAAGGTCACGAAGGCAAGTCGTGGGCGAAGCGCCTTGCGAAAATGTGGAAGCCTTGGTGGCCTTGGTGCTTTTGGTGGTTAATTTGTTTTTCCATCCGGGGCGCCTTCGGCGGGTGCATCTTCGTCGGTGGGGGCGGGCGACTCAAGATCGTTGATGGCGGCGGCGGTGAGGGCGGCGCGGGGGTTGAGCGGGGCCGGCTGTATTTTACGGAAGACGGCATCAAAGAGTTTCAAGGTGACGAACAACATGAAGGGGAACATGGCGACGGCAAGGGTGACGAGGATGGCGGCGTAGGCACGCTGCCACCAGGCGAAGTTGCCGCCGATGGTTTGATACATGCCGACGAACCAGAAGAGCAGGAGGACAAAGGCAGCGCCGAGGGTGTGGAGCACAGCGAGGATGAAGGCGACGATGGCGATGGCGCGGCGGCCGGCGCGGATGTGGGGGCCGAGGAGCAGATAGACCATGGCGAGGACGGTGGGTGGGAGGAGGAAGGGGAGCACCCAGAAGATACCCGTCCAACGGATGCCGTAGTCGGTGCGGTAGATGAGTCGTGCAGCGCCACCGCCGAGATATTCGGTGCGGTCGAGGACCTGGGTGCGGGTGAGCATGTGGACATCGAAGGCCCAGAGGCTGATGAAGGCGGCGAAGCTGAGCATGAGGAGGCCGGCGAACCAGAGGGCTTTGCTGGCGCGGAGTTGTGCGGGCGTGGCCCGGGTGGGCTTGTCGTGGGCGTAGCCGAGGGTGGGTGGAGGGTTGGTCATGTGTTTTCAGTGGGGACGTAGACGCGGGGCGTGCGGGTGACGGGTGTGCCGCACTCGGGGCAGCGGTCGCTGGTGAGCTTATAGAGGAGGTAGCCGCAGGTGGCACAGCGTGGTTCTTCAACGCGGGTGGAGATGCGGAGTCCGCAGGCGTTGCAGGCGGCGTCGCCGAGGGGGAGGTCTTGTTTTTTGGAGCAGCGTGGGCAGAAGAGGGTGATGTTTTGGGCGACGAAGGTTTCGCTGGTGGCGTCGACGCGGCGGTTGATGCGGGCGAGGACGATGAGGGCGAGAGCGCCGCAGCCGGCGAGGATGGAGGAAGCGGTGATGCCGCGGCCGAAGTATTCTTCGATGACGTTGTGGCCGGTGTAGCTGTAAGGGATGTAGGAGAGGGCGTAGCCGGAGATGCAGACGACGCAGAGGCCGGCGGCGGCGATGGTGGCCCAGCGGAGCCAGGCTTGGCTGGCGGGGAGTTTGCCTTGGAGGCAGAGGTTGGCGAAGGCGCCGCCACCGCCGAGGGCGAAGCCGACGATCATGATGCGGCCCCAGAAGTCGTCATCGCTGCCGGTGATGATGCCGGTGACGGCGATGGTGGTGGCGACGAGGGTGGCGAGGATGGCGGGGATGCGGAGGATGAGGCGGCGGTCGAGGCCGATGTTGACGATGATGAGGGCGACGAAGGTGGCGGTGGCGGAGAGGACCCAGCTGATGGCGTAGATTTTTTCGCCGGCGCGGTTGCTGACATTTTCGACGGCAGCGCCGGTGTAGGCCATCAGGAGGAGCGCGCCGAGGGAGGCGCTGAGGAGGATGACGGCGGCGCGGCAGGATTTGAGGGAGACGAAGAGGAGTGCGATGGTGGCGGCGATGCCGAAGGCGATGGTAGCGCCGAGGGCCATGAGCATGTTTTCGAGGAAGCGCCAGTAGCTGGTGAGGGCTTCGATCCAGATGGCGGCGTTGACGAGGAGCCAGGTCATGACGAGGGTGGCCATGCCGGCGAGGCCGGCGGCGCGGAGTTTGGGTCGGTCGACGAGGAGGCTGACGGGGAGGAGGAGTCCGGCGGCGACGGCGGTGGCGATGGCGGTGCCGGTGACGCGCCAGAGGGTGTCGCCGCTGGCGAGGAGGACACCGGCGACGCCGGCGAGAGCGGCGAGGCCGAGGGCTGCGAGCATGACGAGGAGGAGGAACTTGCGAATGGACATGGCAGGACCCTCAGATACACGGCGTGCGCATCTTACCGCGCCGGGGCGATTTCGCATTTGGGAGCTACAAAAAAGCAGTTAACCACCAAGGACTCTAAGATCACCAAGGGCTTTTCGCGTGCGAAAGGCGTGCTCCGGTTGACGTCGCCTTGGAGTACTTGGTGAACTTGGTGGTTTTTCAGAAGTCTCGTTTCACATTTTTGCTTGGTTTTCTTACACTACTTGGCTCGCAATAGGGCGGTGCAAGCCAAACGCGATGAAAGGTTGATGCCATGGGTGCGTCTGCGGAAAAGGAACTGGGCAACGTGCTGGATCTGAAGTTCGATCAGAACGGCCTGATTACGGCTGTGGCGATCGATGCCGACACGCACGAAGTGCTGATGGTGGCCTTCATGAACAAGGAGGCGCTGGAGCGGACGATCACGACGGGCAAGTGCACGTATTGGTCGCGCTCGCGCAGCAAGTTTTGGGTGAAGGGGGAGGAGTCGGGCAACGTGCAGGCGGTGCAGGGCGTCTTTATTGATTGCGACCAGGACGCGGTGATCGTGAAGGTGAAGCAGCGCGGCGCGGCTTGCCACAATGGTTTTCACTCGTGCTTCTACCGGCAGGTGGTGCAGGGCGCCGGCGGGCTGGAACTGAAGACGGTGGCGCAGCGCGAGGTGGATCCGGCGACGCTGTATAAGAAATAAACTCAAAACACAAAGCGCGAAACTCAAAAGTTAGCAGGTAAAACTAGAAACTCAGCCGGGCCGCGCTACGATTGGACTGCGGTTTCGGTTAGCATTTTGCGAAGTCGGCCGCCGTGATCGGAGAAGGGCGTATGCCGACGTTGTCTGAAGAAAGAGTTATGACTTCGACCCGTAAAGCGATACCGGATGTTCAGTCAGCTGCGGACCAGCGTAACGTGGCCATCGACAAGGTGGGCGTGAAGGAGGTCAAGTACCCGATCACGCTGCGGCAGATGGGCGGGGGTGAGCAGCACACGATTGCGCGGATCAATTTGTATGTGTCGTTACCGAAGCACAAGAAGGGGACGCACATGTCGCGTTTCCTGGAGATTTTGAATGCGCATCATCGGGCGATCACGCCGGCGCAGATTCTCCCGATTCTGCATGAGATGCGGACGAAGCTGGATGCGGCGGATGCGCACATTGAGATGACGTTTCCGTACTTTATTGAGAAGGCGGCGCCGGTGACGGGGGCGAAGGGGTTGATGGATTATGTGGTGACGTTTGAGGGGGCGAGCAACGGTCATGATGATTTCATCATGGGCGTGAGGGCGCCGGCGACGAGCCTGTGCCCGTGCTCGAAGGAAATTTCGGTGTATGGGGCGCACAACCAGCGTTGCGAGATTACGGCGCGGGTGCGGTTTAAGGGGAATCTGTGGATTGAAGATCTGGTGAAGATCATGGAATCGGCGGCGAGTGCGCCGGTGTATGCCGTGCTGAAGCGTCCGGACGAAAAGTACGTGACGGAGCAGGCGTACGACAATCCGAAGTTTGTGGAAGATATTATTCGCGATCTGGCGGTGGCGCTGGATGGCGAGGATCGCATCACGTGGTATTCGATTCAGAGCGAGAATTTTGAGTCGATTCACAATCACAATGCGTATGCGTTGATTGAGCGCGACAAGCGGGCTGCGGCGAAGTAAGAAAGTAACGGAGTATCGGGGTATCGGAGTATCGGGGTATCGGAGTATCGGAGTAGAAGATTCCGATACCCCGATATTTTTTTGCGCACGGCCTTTGCACTTTCCGGTGATGGAGGTGCCTATGGCTACTTTTTCGCGTGGGTCTTCGCGTCCGCAACCGCAGCGGGACAGCAATTCATCAGGGGGGACGGACGTGCGTTCGCGACGCGGCACGACGGCGAAGAACAAGGACAAGTTGAAATCGGACCACGACCGGACGATGTCGGCGAAGCCGGCAGCGCGGAAGGACGAGTTTGGGTCGGACCACAATGCGGACCACCGGGTGGCGGCGCAGGTGCGTAAAGGGCGCGAAAAGGGGCGCGCGAACCTGGAATTCCGTGAAAGCGGGCAAGATGTCCGGACGGGCGGGCGGAAGAACAAATCACGACGATGAAAAACCTTTTGAACAAAAGCTTAACTGTTGTGCGGTTCGCTTGACGTTCACGGCATTTGGCGGTGTACTGTCGAGCATGGCAGGTAAACTTCAGCAAGAAATACACAAGGTGCGTCCCTTTGACTCGCGCCAGCAGGAGGCTTTTCTCAACTTGTTGCGCACTGCCGATCACTTCTCGCGGGCGCGCGACGGGTTTTTGAAGGCGTACAAACTTTCGCAGAGCCAGTACAACGTGTTGCGGATTCTGCGCAGTTGCGGCGACGAGGGGTTGGCGTGCAAGCATATTGCGGAGCGCATGCTGACGCGTGAGCCGGATATGACGCGGCTGCTCGATCGGCTGCAGGATCGGGGATTGGTGACGCGGGCGCGGCACAACGGCGACCGGCGCATCGTGAAGAGCGCGATCACGAAGACGGGGATGAAGTTGCTGGCGGGGATTGATAAGCCGATCGAGGCGTTTTATCGCGCGGCCTTGGGGCACATGACGGAAACGCAGCTCAAGAAGTTGGTGGAGCTGCTCGAGACGTGCCGGGAAAAGCATTGAGAAATGTTGCGTGAAGAGTGCGCGTGGTGCGCGGGCTGTGTGGTCGTGCCTTACCGGCGGCGGAGCCGCTCGGCTCTCTGTCTGTACGTTTTTTATTGCGCGTTGCGGTCGCGGCCGAAGTAGGCGTCGGTCCACGTCTTGCCGCTGCGTTTGAAGTCGACGGTTTCTTTGCCGATGGCGATGACGCGTTTGCGGAGGGCCTCGGCTTCTTCGTTGCGGGCGGGGAAGCCCTGGACGGACATGATCATGAAGATGCCGTTGGAGGAGCGTTCGACGCTGACGTCGACGCCGCGTTCGGCGATGAACTGGGCGTTCTTGCGGGCGTTGTCGAGATTGCGGTCGGAGTGGATGACGAGGTAGATGAGTTCTTTCTTGCGCACGACCTGGCCGGGCTCATAGGCGCGGGCCTTGGTGGGGGGCGGAGGCGGCGGGGGAGGCGGCGGGACGACGCGGTTCTGGGTGGCGGCGTTGCCGTTGTTGGTGCCGCGCAGGTCGAGGCGCGGGTTCAGGTCAGTGGCGTTGATGAGGGCGCCGTTGTTGTTGGCGGCGCCGGTGGTGGGGGTGCCGCGTTGGCGGCCGGGGAGGACGAGGAACATGATGATGGCGATGATCATGACGACGAGGGCGGCGCCGGCGAGGAGGACCCACATGGGGAGGGGTTCGCGGTGGGCCATGGGTGCATGTCCGGCGGCGCTGGCCATTTGTGCGGCAGAGCTGCCGGTGAAGCGGCGTGAGGCCTTGGCGGGGTCGAGGGTGTTGGGCACGTAGACGCCGGGGGGCGAGACGCGGGGCTTGGCAGCGGCGACGGCCGGTGCGGGCGTGGGCGTTACGGGGGGCTTCGCCGGTGGGCGGATGCTGGGGGCCTCGGCGGTGTCGGCGGGTGGCGGGGCGATGGTGGGCGCGGCGGCCGGGGGTGTGAAGAGCGAGGGGGCTTCGCTGGGGGCCGGCGGCGTGGGAGGCAGGGGTGGCGGGGCGATGGCGGTGGCTTCAGGTTGCGCGGGGGCGGCCGGGGCGGTGGGCTCGGCGGGGGATTTCGCTTCTACGTTGTTTGTGGGGAGGTTGGCAGGGGGCGTGGGCGCGGGTGCGTGGGCGGTGGGGGTTGGCGCCGCGTGTGCGGGTTCGGTGGGTGGGTTGTTTTTGCTGGACCACCAGGAGGGGATTCTGAGGGCCCCGGCGTTTTTCGGGACTTTGAGGGTGCTGCGGTCGATGAGCTCGAAGAGCGCTGCCGCATCTTTATTTTTGTTCGTCGCCATGGTCGCTCCGCGAAAGGCGCTGCCATTGTATCACACGGCCGAGAATCCTCTCGGGCGGTGTTTGAATATTTATCGGGCGCAAGGTTAAGGGACTGCGAATTTAGAACATCTTCGACCATTGTTCGTGAAATGCGTGAGAATTGTGCTATAATCACCCGCAGAGCTAGGAATCGCTGATTTTTACTACGAGCGCAGCTGGACGGTCACCATTTAGCATAGCCATGGACGGCGTCCAATATTCACCGAGCGCGAACGAGAGGGTAACAACGCTTTGCGCTGCCGACGTGGACGACCGTGCAGTTTCACCGAGTGAGTATTGAGAAGGTGGAGTGGGTTTTCGCAGACGCGCAGGATGGCGCGTGGCGAACGGGTGTTGGTCGCCAACGCGCGCGACGGATTGCGAACTCTTACGCTGGACTGGAGAAAGTATGTTCTTTGGCTCGACGTGCACCCCTTCACGCCGTGGCTTCACGCTCATTGAGCTTCTTGTGGTGGTGGCGATCATTGCGCTGCTGGTGGCGATCTTGATTCCCTCGCTGGGCCGGGCTCGCGAATCGGCGCGGACGGCGCATTGCGCGAGCGGCATGCGGCAATGGGGCATTGCCCTTGAGTTCTATCAAAATGATTTCAACCGATACCTGCCGAGCGAAGGCAGCACGGGCAGTGTTGCTGAGGTCGAGGATCTGGCGGCGTGGTTCAATGCCTTGCCGGTGTATGTGAACTCACCGCGCTATATGTACCTCTTCCCGGGCACATCGGCGCGCAGCGGCAAAGTGATGGTCGATGAAAATGGCTACACATGGACTGTCGGTATCACAAGTGGCACCATCAACGGGTACAAGAACAACTGGATCTGGTACTGCCAGACGCGCTTGGCGAATAACCGCAATTCCGCGAGCAATTCATTTCAGTATGCTTTCAACGCGGCACTGAACGGCACCGGTACCTGGACGCCGAACTTGGGGGCATCGGGTGCACTGCCGCACAATCGCACAACGATGATGGACAACCCCGCGGCCACGGTGCTGCTGATTGAAACCGACGCGAATAACCCGGCGGTCGGCCCGTCTGCGAGCAGCGGCCCGGCCCGTACACGCCACACGCGCGGCAACGGCGGCGGCAACGTCGTCTTTATCGACGGCCATGTTGATTACGTCTCTGGCGCCGATATGCCGGTACCCACGGGCAGCTCGACGGGTACGACAGCCAACTCCTGGAACGGCCAGCAGTGGCAGACGAATGTGAATGGCGTGCAATTGGTTTGGGGTCCATTCCGCCGGTGAGATCAAACCTGGCCGCGAGAACCGGCGATGCCATCGCCGGCTTTACAAGGTTGAGAAACTTTCCAAGCCGCGCCGCTACCCAAGCGGCGCGGCTTGTTTTATTCTTAGCGTCGGTGTGCTTGGCGCGTCCGCCTTGGGGCGGGAGCAGTTTTTCGCGTTGTGCACGCACATTGGGCGTTGCCCTGTCGGGACAACGCTCCTGGATATTGCCAAGAACGAGGTTACAGCATGCAGACCGAAATTCTTCTTCCGATGGTTCTGCGCTGGCTGCACATTGCGGCGGCGATGATCGCGGTCGGAGGGCCGTTTTTTGTTCGCTTTGGCCTGCTGCCGGCAGCGCAGAAGACGCTGGACCCGGAGGCACACAACAATCTGCGCGAGGCGATCAACAAGCGTTGGCGGCACATCGTGTATCTGTGCATCACGGTTTTCCTGGTGACGGGGCTGTACAACTTTCTGGTGGAGACGAAGGTGGGGGATCAGTGGTACACGGGGCGGTGGAAGGGCTTTTTGGATGATGCCGACAAGCGGGCGTACCACATGATTTTTGGCATCAAGTTTTTGGCGGCGATGTTCATGTTTGTGGTGGCGTCGGCCTTGCCGGGGCGGACGAAGACGTTCGCACCGATGCGGAAGAACGCGGCGGTGTGGCTGTCGATTTTGTTGACGTGTGCGGCGGTGATTTTGGTGTGCTCGGTGAGTTTGCGTTACTTGCCGCGGTACGGTTATGTGCAGCAAGATTTGCCGGCGGCGGGGATCCGGATCGGCGAGTGAGGAAAACGGGCGCAGCAAAAAACGGCGGCAATGCACGCCCGCCGTTTATGCGCTATTTCGTGATGCGTGTTGTCTTGGGATTTAGGCGTAGAGGTGGGGGTAGTTTTTGACGCCCCAACCTTTGACCTTGCCCTTGGAGGGCTTGCGGCCCTTGTTCGCGGACTTGGAACGCCAACGAAGACGGTGGTTATTGCCTGGACGAGCCATGGTTTGCCTGCCTTTCGATCAAATCGAGCCGAGTACTGTAGCAAAACAACGGGGCTGCGCCTAGGGGCACTGGTGGCGTCATTTGAGGATGGCAGCTTCGCGGAGCAGCCAGGGGCGGAGGCGGGCGATTTCGGTGGCGGCAGCGGCGTCGGGTGGGGCGCAGTGGCGGGCGTTGGCGATGATGACTTGCTGCTTGGGGCCTGAGAGGGCGTCGAAGATGCGCTGTTGGAAGCGCGGGGGAATGCGGATGTCGCCGCCGGAGGTGATGAACAGGCAGGGGACCTTGGTGGTGCGGGCGTTGGTGATGGCGTCGATATCGGCGGGCAGGCGAAGCGCGACGGGGACGGCGAGGAGCCAGCCGTTCCACCAGCCGTGGTATCCGAGGGTGAGCTGGCGCAGCGGCGGCGGGTCTTGCAGTTGGATAGCGGCGACGGGGCGCTGGGCGGCCATGGCGAGGGCGGCGGTTGTGCCGAGGGATTGGCCTTGGGCGACGATGGGTGTGTGGGGCAGGCGGGCGCGGGTGTGATCGAATGCGGCTACTGAGGACTAGATCGTCATAGCGCGCCCTTGCGCGATTCGCATTTATGTAGTAAACCTAAGGGTATGAGAACAAAAGGATCACCGCGTGAACTCGAACGGATTCGTCTGCTGGCGGCAAAGCTCT